>Ga0179591_1358944_pt1 | contig 23905 bp, 22 predicted proteins | sample CZOMad2_1_08_16f_FD_182891 | JGI IMG/M metagenome (GOLD analysis project Ga0179591, IMG submission 182891) | Vadose zone soil fungal communities from Angelo Coast Range Reserve, California, USA - CZOMad2_1_08_16fungal (PacBio error correction) | ecosystem: Environmental > Terrestrial > Soil >...
CATGAGGGCCCCATGTTTGAACTAGTCGAGGACACGGTGGGATCCTGGAAGAGCTTGGCTTTCCGTAGTTTCTGGGAACGCCCGTGTACGTCGCATAATCCGACTTTAATTATGAGGGAAAGACAATTTACTATGCGGGGGTTAAAAAGCGCCTAGTGCCAACATTATACCCTGATTGTCGAAGAAAGGGGTGTCTACTGTGGGACCGGGGGAAGGAAGACTTTCCTTGTAAAACATTTTTGCAGGGGGGGTAGATCACAAAGGACGACCGAGAAGAGTATTGGGGGGGGGACGGAGTAGGTTCAACGTGAGGGGGAACTGGGGAGGGCCTTCAGTCTGGCGAAAAATCCAGGGGGGGGGAGCGTGCGTTGTGATAGTGGCCTTTGGGGTGAAATAGCAAAGGGAATGCAGGGTTGAGCAGCGCAGGAAAAAAGGGGATTGTGAAACAAAGCCGAGAAGGGCAACGGGTCTGGCAAAAATATTTCGCAGGGTGTCGTTCACCTCCTGAAAAGAAGAAGCGGCGTGGTAGGGGGGGGTTACCAGTGGTGCAGACTACAGTGCGAACGTACTCTCGAATGTATAGGGTTCTCGAGCAGTTTGGGGTGGGGAATAAATCTTTTGGAGAAAAAGATAGAAAACTATTCGATAGTCGGGAAAAAAGACTGGGGTGTGTAAAAGGGTGTTTTCGGGGGAGTTGGGTTGCAAGTTGTTAGGGGGGGAACCAAAACGGATTTTTTCGAATGGAGGTCGTTTGGGAGGATTACAATATAGAAGTGGGGTGTCGGAAGGGACATACGCTTTCTTGGGAAAAGCCAGTCTTAAAAGAGGGTCGTGATGCAAGGGTGGTGACTGTGCTTGGCGGCTGGGGGAGTGGGTACCTTGTGGGAGTTGTTTGGAGGTAAAGTTTCACTAGGGGAGTCGGGAGTGTTGGCAGTTCAATCCGGGCCCTGCCCGTCAAGGGGCTGAGGGGCGGGGGGTTGTAAGCTTAATTGAATCAAGGTATGGAGGGATCATGACTGCTCACACCATTTATAAAAATTCAGACTAAAGGTTGGGGGGGGGGGCCGTCTGACTTATGGAAGGGGAACTGGAACGTGTTGCACACGTCCCCTTTCGGAGCGAACGGGTGTAGTATCACGAGGTTAGTCGGTTGGGGGGGGAAAGGTCGGGGGGTGAAGGTACTTGGGGAGAAAGCTTAAAGGGGGATGAAGTTCAGGAAGCCCGTCTTCATTAGGGTCGGAGAGCAGGTGGTGGTGAAGAGTGTCTTAAACCGGCGGCTCGAAGGGATTGGGGTTGGCTAGAAATCTCGCAAGATCAGAAGGAGAAGATTGAGCTAAGGGAGAGCGAAAGGAGACCTCCAAGCTCGCAAAAGGGGCGGTACCCTTCGGCGCCCAGATCAAAAGCTGGGGAGGGGAAAAAGTGGGGGGGGAGGGAGCGGGGCGGGATGTGAAGGCACCGAACTAAGGAAGAAATGGGTTGGGTGGAGAAAGCTGTCGAGTGAACAGCTATTCCACTATCTCCCATGACGCCGGCCCGTTGCGCAGCCACTCTTTATGGAGGAATACCCTATGGGGTTGAGAAATAGAGAGCAATCTCTCCCTCTCTACTAAGGAGGACGACAATACACCCGGTCTGATAGGGCAAGAGGGGGAAAGAGGACTTAGAAGAGTGAAAAGTCCGAAGAAGCTATGGTGTGGGAAACGCTATCAAGAGGGAGATAAGACTCAGGGGTTATGTCCTTGTAAAACTGCGAAGTCGTAAGAGGACCATCGTGCCGGGAAGCTCTCCTCCAAGGTGCAACTAAAGGTGGCGTTTAATGAAAAACCAATCCTGTGGGGGGGGAAAAGGTTTATAAAAACATAGAAAAGGAATCGGAAACCTTGGGGAAGGAATTCCTCGACTTTTTGTATGGGATTGGCGACAATGAGAATTCCGTGTCATCGGGAGAAATAAAAAAAAGATGTTGCGCACATTTTACCAAAAGCAAGTGCGGCAGATGGACACGTTGGGGGAAAAAATATTTGAGGAGCCTCATCCATACCTACGTCGGAGAATCACAGATGTGAAAGAAAAAGGGCAAGATTCAGCGATGAATGCAAAAGGCCTTCTTTCCAAGAAAGGAGTAGATCCGGGGGCGATACAGCCAGGGCTCCCTGGGTCGCCGGGGAAACAAGTCTTCGGACGAGAACGCCCGGGAGGCCTCCAGGCAAAGATGAGCTTTCAAAAAAAGAAATCAATCGCATGGAGGACCATAGGGGGACTCAGGGAGGCAAGGACCGTAACTCGGCCTCGCGCATCCTGAGAAACAGAGGCCTTTGCTCTAAGACAAGGTTAAGAAAAAGAAACAAAAAAAACACACAAAAAAAAAAAAAAAAAAAAACCCGGTAACATCCTTAAGTCGGTGATACCACTACGTCTCATCGGGAGAATCCCAAGGACGGGCAGAAGAGGATTTGCAGAGAAAGGAAAAGGGTGTGGAGTGCCCACGAGGAGACGCGAAAGGGAAAAGGTACTTTCGTGTGACTGGTGGTAGCTGTTGTTCGTGTGACAGAGGGCCATCTGGTGAGTCTTGGGGGGGGGGGGGAGGAAAGGGCTCCTTCGTCCTTGCCGTGACCGGGGGAAAGCTACAAGGAAACACTACTGACTCAACGAACCTCAATGCGAAGACAGGAGCGCGGAGGAGTTACACCAGGTTCGCTCCGCCTCGGAAGGGAAGGGGGGAACGATCAAAATAGTCTTCTCGTGGGCTACGCCGGTGATCCGAAGGAGAGACTTCCATTTCCTGCAGTGGTATATGGCTCTTCTCTCCCCAATTATTATTATTATAAGAAAAGAGCATGAAATAAGGTAAATGGAGGGACAACAGCTTCTATCAGCCGAAGAAGGAAAAAACAACCGCCACATGACGTTATTTTGAAAAGGGACCAAGGTGTGAAGCTTCTTTTAGGGTCTCGGTAACTCTATCCTCTCAGGGAGGTAGCCTTGCAGGGAAATAAGGTTCGCTTTCTTGGGAAATAAAAAAAAAGACCTGAAAGGTAGGGGGGACTGTGCTAGGGGGGGGGAACCTGACTACTAAGCAAGGACTACCGGGCCACTACCGCGGGGGAGACACCCACCTCGTCGCCACCAAGAAGAAACAATATGTGCCTATTCTCCTCCGGGGGGTTTGGTGGGGCGCTATGACCACAGAAAAAAGGTCGCCGTATCAGGCGAAGGTACGCAAAGGGGCACTGCTTTAGCGTCAAGTTTTCTGATTCAATCTTCTTCATGTGGAAAAGCCGTTCCTTATCTGAGGAGAAAACAAAGGCCTATCCGGACTGGGTCCTCTGATTATATTACTGCGTTTGTTATCGGAGAAACGGGCAATGTCTACATTTCCGGGAATCAAGAGGGGGAGGACTTGGGGGCGTGTTGCACAGTACCGATACCTCGTCCTCCGGCTACGAAATCCATTCTCTGACGAAAGGATTTATATCGTTCCTGTCCCCTGGGGGGAAACTCTTCGGTCGTCCCGTTTTCTGACGAAGGAATTTTTATGAAACCTCGGTTAGAAGAAAAGAGCTGGGCTTGGAAAGGAGTCTGACTATAGTTCCCCTAGGGGATTAGGTACCTAGGGCGCACTGGTGCCCATCAGGCGAAGCCAGGGGCTTGGGGGTGAGGAAACAAGGAAGGGTAAATAAGGGAAAAAGGGGGGGAAACGTGTCGACAAACCACCACACCTTCGATTCATTAGTGCGTACGGGATGGAGAAGATCTCTAATCGACAGACCCTGATTGTGGTGAGCAGACCGTGTCGGTTTGGGGGACCACAATTATCTACGGAGGCAAATCTTCGCCGACTCGGTACCTGGTTAGTGAGCCCTCCATTCTCGGGAAGCACTAGGGGGATCTACGAATTTTACGAAAAAAATATGCCGAATTGACTTATATGGAAAGCTGCTCCGGCTCTGGCCACAGGGAGAACACGATCGAAGGTGTACTTGGACCTCCTGAAGTAGACGGATGGCTCCTATAGTTAACGACCTCACGCCGTCTGCTGAGAATACAACTTTGAGTGGCTGGCCGGGGGGGGCATGGTCGTTTCAGTGCCTCACGGTTTGTCGAACGGCGGAATTAAAAACTCCGGTGCCTGGGGAAGGGGCTGTCGAGGCTGATTGCAACACGATAAAAGAATTGTACTAAGATTGAACCGCAGGGCAGACGAATCAATTGTAATGAATTGGAGGTCTAATCGAGAGGGAGAAGGAAAAACATAATCTCGGGTGAGAAACAAAGGAGAGAAGAGATGAAGGGGGGGGAGGGAAATCACTCTGAAGGAGCACACAAGAGTCTACCGGGGAATCCTAAAATCCCGACGGGTGGGATAACCCTGGAGAGTCAGGGAGCACCCCAACCCGACCCTTGCTCACAGACGGGAAAAAAAGAAGCAATCTGGAATCTCAACGGGGGGCGTAGGCGTAAATGGTCGTGGGGGTCAACAAGGAATCAAGCTGTGACAGAACCAGTAAAAAAAACACCAAAGGGGGGAGATACTTATGGGGGGTGGGAGTCGTAAGCTGACCTTCCAACTACAGTCAGGCTGGAGGAACTGGAAATCCAACAGCAAAATAAAACTGGTACGGGAAATTCCTTCGCCGGACCGGATACACCCGGCAACCGCCCTGTTTAAAAATCTGCTGCAAAAAACCACTCCAACAAGGGAAACATCAAAAGAGGACCAAAATCACAATGAAAGGCCTAATCCGCATAGTCGGCGTCGAAGCTGGCTGTCCCCTGGGAAAAGGATACCACCTGGATATAAGTGCACCGATAGCAAACAGCATACGAAACCCAATCGTTGGTTGCCATACGGAAACCAACAAACGTCCTGAGCCTCTGAGGTCGGTACCGGAGAGGGCGGATATCCACCCTATCACTCCACACCCCTTCAGAGCGAAACCGATAAGCTCCTTTCTCTGCGACGGCTGAACCAATCGGTCACAACCCGACACTCTGCGGTGCAGGAAGGAAATCACTGAGGAGGCGACAAAAAAAAGGACCATGAGGTAGGGACCTTTGCAGTTGCCAATAACAGCAACCGCCTCGCAAGGGGGGGCTCTTAAGGCACCCCAAGGAACCCACGCAAAAACAAAACGCCGTCTCCTTACAGGGTCTTTTTCCAACGCCCCAGTCACAGAAAAATCTCCTCTACCAAACTCCTATCGTAGTCAGTCGTCCTTGGGGGGGACAGAGGATAAAACACAAAATGACAGCTGAGAGAAATGTTTGTCAACTGAAGCCAGTCATCAGGCATTGTGCTCCAGAAAGGGGCTTCTCGACAAGGGAAAAAGAGTATTGTCCGGAGATATATTTGTCCAAGAGGAACGGGTTCACCTAATAGTGGTCGTGGGCCCACTAATGCCTTCCGGGCACGGGTGGATTAGGCTGGTAGGAAACTTTTCGTCGGAAGGGTACCGGACGACATAGGGCCTAACTTCATCCCACGTGAAGGGCACGTCTACACTGCAATGGTTCAGTTCATATCGGGGGGGTGGGGAACTCCTCGAACAAAAGCTGAGGTAGATTGGTGGGGAGTCAAGAAGGGAGTTCAGGTAGGACGACGCAGCGTTCATTCAGGGAACCGTCCTAGAGAGTGTTAACAAGACAGATGGGAACCGAGAAGGTGTCGTCGGTACTAATTTCCGGTCCATTGACGGATGAAATGGGTGTTTAGGGGGAGGGTCCGTGCAGTGTTCAGGGAGGAGAGGTTAAGACTAGGATTATGGATCAAGAAGTCTACTACCTCCCCCAATTACATTGGATCAACAAAAAGGTGTGGTTGGAAGGTACCCATCATTTCAGAACCTTGCTGATGAGGGAGGGGGTCAGACGTTCACGATCCTGCGGGTTTAGGTGCCATCCTAGGTTGTAATTTCGTAAAGAAAAAATAACTGAACCCCATATAAAGCGAACGGAGTATCAAATCAACAAAACAGGTTGTGAAAAGGCAACCGTGGGGGGGCAGAAAATACTCGAAAGGCCTGAGAGTACGAGTATAGAGGAGAGGGCTTGAAAACATCCCAATGTCAGAAAAGAGCACACTAAAAATTTTCGCTCGGTCTCAAATGAAGCGGCGAAAAAAAGGGTGGTGATCAAGTCAACGGGGGACCGAATTGTCAAAAGCGGTCAAGGGGACAAGGGGACCAGCTCTGTCCAGGGGATTAAAATCTTAGGGCCTAGCCGGTTTCTGAAAATCACTCTTGGAGGGAGGTAATTTTGGGGGGGGAGACGATGAGAGAGTCAGAAACACTTAGGATGAAGGAAAATCGCTGAATCACTCACAAATTTAAAAGGACACGAGAGGGGGGCGAAAAACATAACTAAGTGAAAGATTGCCATCCTGGCAATGAAGAAAACGGGAATCGCTGGGTCAGAGAACGCCCGCTCGAACTGCATGGGACGGGAAGAATTCAAGGGGTTCGGCAGGCCATAGAATTTCGAGTGGAGCATGTCTAGCATTGTGGGAGAGGAGGGGGCCTAAAAGGGTGTTTTTTGATGCAAGCTGCCTCGTCTGCGAGCTGGAGGAGGGGGGAGGGGGGTAGGGGGAGAGTGGAGGTTAAAACGTAAATTGAAGAGAAGTGGGGGGTCGATTGGGCAATAAATGAAGGAACGGGGGGAAACCGTGATCACGAAAAAAAAAAACGTAGATGAAACTCCCTTATAATGGCCTTCAAGCCGGTGGGGAGCTTAAACTGGGGGTCACCCAACCACGAATTTTTTCGCACGGGAAAGGTGGTGGTAGTCTCCTCCTTCTCGATTACCTCTCTAGACAGGCGGACCAATGTAAAAAACCCGGTTCCAATCAATAACAGAAAAAACCCCCGACCTCTCGTCAAGACCGGAGCCAATCTACTTCCGAGGGAAAAAAGAGCGAAAGGGCGTAACAAAAACCCCATGGAACTTCGAATTAAAAAGATAAAAAGTCAACCTGCTATGACCGACATTAAGTTCGCTTATAGCAAAACTAAACAACTAGGAGAACCTCTTCTGATAACACAGAAGTTCTTCTCCGCGACACGATACCTGCCAGTTGAAGTACAGTCGAGGACATGGACAAGGGGGGGGAGCCGCAAGAACCGGGCTGCCCGGTCAGCCGAAACAAGTGACGTCCGAAAGACCACAAGTGTAAATTGTCTGGGCTTCAATCCGAGATGGGGGACATTGAATATTGCGGGCTTTGAGGGCGCTATCGAAAAGATGGGGGGAAGGGAATGGTGGAGGGAAAAGGGAGAGGGATTAAGAACTTCAACGGGGGGTCTGAGAAGCAATGGACTGGGCTAGGATCAGGAGAGGGTGTCAACATTTCTTCAATAGCGTTAGGGTGTATCATGCAATCACAAATGTACGAGAAAAGGAGTTGGTCGGAGTTCTCATTCTAAGAGACAGTGGGTCAGTTAGAAAAGCCCAGAAAGGGAAAAGGGTCGGTGGGGGTGATCGGGGACAGGTCCAGGGGGCAAGGTATCGGGAGTGCGTCATGAGCAACACCCCCACTGTATCAACTGAAAGACATCACACGTTGAGAGAAGAGTTGCAAGGCAAGGGGGCGTTAAAAGACAAAAATGGAAACAACGCTTGTTGTCCGCGGGGGGTTCCGAACGAAAAGTAAGGAAAAAAGGAGTTTAGAGGGGGGATCCCTAGCAGGTGGGGGTGAGGAGACTGGATAAAAAAGCCGAACTTAATCGGAGGGATCGAGGCTAGGTTTGGGGCAGGGGGTCTTCACCAACAGTTGGGGGTAGATGTGGCTTGGTTTTGGGGGGGGCTGAGGGTACAATATAGATCGGGTGTGCGCGGTTGGACAGAAGGTGAACGCCGTGGTATTGCGGGATGGAGTAAGGGTGGGATTTTGGTTGGGTAGGCGGTCGTATGAAGTGTTGGAGGGGGGGGGGGAGCATAAAGTGTCAAACCGGCGGGAGACAGGGGGTTGTATCAGTGAGGAGGATAAGACAGCCCAGCAAGTTTCAGGGGAAGCGTTTCCAGATCAGCCTGCGGGATGTGTAGAAAAATACGACAGGGGCCTCAAAATGGAGCCAAAAAGGCATAGAAGCAGCCGGTCCTTGGGAAATTGGGGTACGGGGGAAAAGGGCACTTCCCGGGGTCAAAAGAGAACATCCCGCCTTCTTAGAGTGATAGGCACCTATTAGATTGGTGTCGGTGGTTGAAGTACTTGGTGAGAGTTTTTTCCTTTTCTCCGTGCCGTGGCGTGCGTCCACAGTCTAATGGTATCTGTCTCTCTTGGAGCGTGGGGTAAGCAAACATCATGGCAAGGCTTTCCTGGTGCTCAAAGATAGAACGAGAGCAGATCAAATTTGGAGGGAAGGAGCTCGATGGAGGACCAATCTACCCAAATTGCTGACACGTCGGAAGGACGCGGAGGAAAAGCGGGGTAAGGGACATCTTGTCAGGAGAGGCTGACGTAGACCTCGGAGCAGGCACCAGGGCAAGGGGTGGGGGGGACCCTAGAAGGTGAAACAGTGGCTTTCCAGAGAAATCAAAATGCAAAAAAGGAGTTGGGGAAAAGACTACCTTTGTCTACAAGGGGACTACACAGTTGAGGTTTCGGAGCGCTTCAGGCGAGCTCAAAAGCGACGTAGGAAAACTCGATTGATGCCAGCAAACGGATAGGAGGAGGGGGGGCCGAGGGATCATGCTTGAATATCAAGTCAGAGGCAGAGTTACACGGAAGTCGTATCAAGCCTAGATGGTTGGCTGGTGAGGAAAAATGGTACGGCTAGACGTGTTACTGGCCGCGTGGTGGACTTTGCGAAACAAAAGGACCTTGGAACGCTCTGAGGTTGTGATGTCTTAAAACAGCCGGGGTGCCTTTGACGAAACGGGAAAACAAAATTGTCGGGGAGAAGGCCAAGCTATTTTTGGGTTGATTGGAGGCAAGAGTCCCTTCAGCAGTCCTGTTCCGAAAGAGGGAGCAGACAAGAAAGTAAAAATCACCTGGATGCTCGGGGCCAAGCATCCGAGGCTAAAATCCGAGAAGCCTGAGAAGTGAAAGCAAAGATTGGAGCGGGAGGGAATGTAGCAACACGCCGGGGTGGAAGAGCAAGAATATCCGCAGTCAAGGGCGGGCCTTCATTACCTAGCGGACCGGTTGAATACGGACGAGGGCTCGGAAAAGAGGTAAGGGAAAACTAAGGGGCCTCTTATCGGGGAAGGTGTCAACGAAGCAAGCGATCATCAAAAAGAAAGTATCTCTCCAGATGCCCTGCCAGAGGGCGGGACAAACTGGAAGAAAAGATCTCATCCGGCGACTGAAGGTTTCTCTGAACGCTTCCTTGGGGACCACCGCAAAAGGAAAGCCAAAAAACGAAAAAAAAAGTAGGAAACTTGTGTAGGATTGGAGAAGCAAGGAACTTGGTTCCGGGGGAGGGTCTCGTCCCAAGGAGCGACCGATGCACGTCGGGGTTCTAAAGGGGTGAAAGATGTGGGTTCGGGGGGAGGGACTTCAAAGATGTTTTGGAACGGGGGAGAGGGGGCCAGGGAAGGGCCGCGAAGGATCCGGCTCGTGCAGGGATTCCTCTTTAATAAGAAAAAAGACAGCGCCTTCATACGACCCTGGGAAAAGGCTACTAAGGAGAGCGGCATGAGGGGTCAACATATCCCAGAAGAAATGCTGGGAGCTAAAGAACTGCGGGGGGCAGAAGGTCTTTGGCCGCGGTTCAGAGGGGGCCCCCTTGGGAGCTCCAAAATTTGCCGGAAAGATGGAAAGGATGGTCAAGAGCTAAACAAAAAAACAAAGAGGGAGAGGAAGGGGAAGAGGGATTCAATTCTTGCTTCGACAAACGGGCGGTAGCCCCACCTGGGACGGAACCACCTAAAAGGGATGTTGCGAGGGAGAATGTGGGGGGGGGGGGGGGGGGGGGGGTGGGGGTGGTGTGGTGGCGACATCTTTACGAAGAAAAACTCGGGAACCGCTCTCCTTTCAGTAGCTTGGGGGATTTGTGATCAGGGGGGAGGGGGGCAAAGGCGTATACCTATAAAAAAAAAAAAAAACGGAACCTCAACACAATGATGAAGGAGGGGCATTGACGACCAAAAGGAGCCGGTCCCGTGAAAGGGTCGGTAGCCCAAAAATCAAACAAGATCTCCCCTGTCACAAAAGTCCCGTAGAGATAGAGACGGTTGGACTAATCCACCGAAATTACCAGTCTCCGTCGGGAAATCCGCGAAGGCAGACGCTGGAGAAAGGTTGGGGGGCTCTGCCGATTGCCCTTAAGTGACCCGCCTGTGCAACTGCTAAGAAACAAGTCCTAGTTTCTGAGTCCGTATTGATTTGACGAAGGGGTCTCAGAACAGGGAAGGGCCCAAAAAATTTCCTAGAGGATTTGTATGTCGCATGTCTTTTGCCAAACCGACCGCTTCCTCCAAAAGGGACAATATTCGCGGACTCGATCAGTTATATTAAAGGGACGACCACAGCCGCGGCTCCTCTCCTGGTATCGAGACCGGGGAGATCAGGACATGCTTTCGAAAAAGAGGGTTTATTGATGCAACGAGAATCTGCTACTCAGGGGGATTATGAGGGGAAGGGGGAGAGGCGTTCAAGTATTGCCTGGTAGTTCTCTCAAGGCTGCTGAGACTTGGAAATATCAACGGAAGGAGTGAAGGTTCAAAGCTTATTTTAAACGTAAAGAAAAAAGGGAGAAGGGCGCCAGGGAATTCTACCATCAAAAAAGCACAAAAGGGCGATAATGTCCGTATAGGGGCCCAAGGTTGTCGAAGGGCTTTCTAAAGGGCACTGATAGCAATAGTGGGAGAACACGCACCCTGACGGTTTGGGAAAACAGGCGGCGGCCTAGGGCACGCTTGTGTAAAACTCGGAGGGGGGAGAACCAGTTGGTACAAGGACGAACCAATCACAAGGGGAAAGGGGGAATCGACTCTGTGACACTGGGGACATTCAATAGGGAGCATGCTCAATTCTAGAAGCCAACTCGATCGAAGGTGTATGGCTGGAAACCTAATGAATCGTGGAGGGGGGGGATAAAATGTGAGCAAACCGAAATTAAAAGAGGCTGAAACTCAGTGTTTATTGGGCACAGGCTGTGTGCATTTGAAGTTGAATAGAAGAAGGGGGGCTGCTAACCGGGGGGACTATTAAAAAAATGGAGTTCCTGTTGAGACACGATCGATGTCTACGGGAAATCAGCAAGCAGGAAAGAAGGGGAACCATAATACCTCGGGTGTTGTAGTCAGGGAACGACACAGTGGGCCGGGGGGGAAGAAGTCTATATCTAATATTCGCACATGATACTTATCTGGAAGTTGAGAGGGGAATAGGAGGGTAAAGATGAGTTTCGGATACCAGCGTAAACCACCGATCGGGTGTCCCCTAAAGCATGGGGGAGGGATCAACGGGGGAGGGAGCCAAATGTGCAACCAAACGTACACAGTCCTTCTCCACACCGGGGGGAAACTGACAAAGAGAGGGGTGCAGAATGAAGAGGGCGAGGTAATACATTCTGAGGTCTGTGACACAGTAAGGGAAAGTGACTTCATACAGTAAAACAGGTCAATCCCACAGGAGGAGCTTCTCTTGGGAAAGGGCAGAAGGGTGTGGCCTGAAGGGGGGAGGAAATGACCACCTCCATGAGTCAGCTGATTCAAGACGACAATTCCAAGAAAGAAGCAGAAAGGTGGAATTTGGTCTTTCAAGGAGAATAAAACAAAACCACAAGAGAGACCTCCCTTTTCAAGTTCGCACCAAACATCCAAAGGTTAAAGAGAAGAAATAGCCTCATCAACAGCTCAAATGCAGCCGATAAAAATACATCAAGAAGAAAGGGACCTTCAACCGCGACCACCCCAGAGGTATCGATGGGGGTAAAAAGATCCCAAAACCCCTCCATAGACATGACCAACGCTTTTGGGGGGGGGGAACAGCCCATGCACAACAACTGTCCTTTCTCAAGATAGAGAGGAAATAGGAGGATCTACACTTAATAGGCACTCCACACCTGGGTGTACCTAAGATAACGACATGATCTAAGGTTCCGACTTGCTCACCGGGACAACAGCACCTCCACGCGTTCTGGGGGGTAGGAGGACCTCACTTCGGCTGCAACGTCTTGATACATTAAAGAGTTCACCTGGCTGGCTGTCAGTGAAAAGAGGCGGGACTGCGCAAACTGGGGGAAAATAAAAAATTTCTATTGGGAACCGACGGGGGGCAAAGAAGCCGACGCCCCAACAAAGAACGAAGGGGAAAAAGGAGGTCTTGGCCACAAGAATTAATTCCCGTCATAATCGGAGCGACACAAAATCTAAAAAAACAAGCCTCCTCTTCTCCGGGGGTCGGTGAAGTGGCATAACAGACAATTGAAAAGGAGGTTGAATCTCGTGGGACTCGCCGTAGGGCTGAGGGGGACTTTAAACCTATAATTGCTTCCTCCTACACAAAAAAGGTAATCCTGGGCAAGGGGGGAGCTGGGTTCCAAAAGAAGCATCTCATCACAGGGGAGTAGGTCTTTTTGTTTCAACGCGTCAATCCCAGTGGTTTTAGGTGGGCTCTCCAGGGGGAGGATGGGGCTTACAAAGTCGTGTCCAGGTTAAAAGGGACTACATAAAAAGTGGATTAACCTAAACAAAAGTCCAGGGCCGAACGGCGACCTGGCAAGAAGGGCATCGTCATGTGGGTAACGGGCAACAGACAAAGCGGCCTAGAATCTCGGAGAAGAGTGGGGGGGGACGGGTTCATACGGAAGAGTTTAGTTGGTACACGGTCAGGGGATCTCCAAATGTCCCAGAAATTTTTATAAGACGTTAACTCGAACTGTGCAGGTTGTTGTAAAGGGCAAATGCCAGTATGGTGAACTCGGTTTTGTCTGCGGGGCAGTCTCATTTTCCTTATTTACTTTGGGTTTCGCTCAGCTTGCAGTTTTTATTGTCATGAAAGGTTCCCCGTTTTCGTTCGGATGAGGGGACGAGTTCAACTGATATAGGAGTTAGTCTATTCGGAAGAAGGAGGGAGTAGCCTACGCATTACATTTAGAACAACTAAAAAGGTGTGGGTTTTTGTAAAGTGACGAATCAAATCAGGTTTCATCACAGGAAGGGGGAATTATGCCGCATGACCGGGAAAAAATTGTACACTACTCTTGGCTACCCAGCTTCGGAGCAACCTTGATTGCGCCAGCAAAATACGAAAAAAGGGAGCTTATCTGAACGAAGAACTCTCCCCGAAGGTATTGAGGGGCAAAACCCCCTACTTTGAAAAGGGCCTGCAGAAAGGATGGACGAGATTGAGGAAGAGGAAGGGGGAAAACACAAGCATATGCTGTCACCCCCTACCGGCTGCCAAAAGTCGACCTCCTGTAAAGAAAAAGGAGTAGTTGGATCAAGTCAATTTAAAGAACCTGGTCACGGAAGGGGGTTTTACAAGAGGGGGAGGGGAGTGCGGCCATTCTTGGGAGATTACCCGGACGTTTTACACGCGGAATCTCGAGGTCATCTGTTTTTTTTTAGTGAAGGGACTATCTGCAACCCGGGGGGGGGAAGATGCATGAGTATGAAATACGCTTCAAAGAAAAAAAATTAATCCCCCACCGAGACCCACGCGGCTGGTGGAACGAAAACGGGCGACGATTCATTGGTTCCATAAAAAAAAAGAATTGACGCTACTCCAGTAGCTGGTTTGTAACCGCGAGAAAGCATTGTTTCATTGATGTTGAGAAAAAAGCCTGGGGGACTGCTTCCTAAGTAAAGAATTCTTCAGCAGAGAGGTTGATCGGGGGGTTTCTTAATGGTTATTTGGGGGGGTCCAATCTCTATCCTCCATAAAGAAATCTGATCCTCGGAACTTTCGGGAAAAAGGTGTTTCGGGTTCCCAATACACGGGGGGGAGGTGAGAATTTTCCCTTGAAGAGAAAGGGGGTGCAATGGTAGGTCTCAGAAATATCATGATGACACCTCACCAGCTGAGAAGGGGCTAAGAAGCCCTTGGAGACGGTAAACTCCTGCACAATGTGTTTTAGCCTCAATGCTGGAAACTGGCAGTCCCAACGCCAAAAACCCTGGCTTTCAGGAAGGTGGGGGTGTTCTTTCGCCGCTCTTTCTAGACTACCAGCCTCTCTCCTTCTGGAGGCAGCGGAATCTTGTCAAGCACATTTTCCGAATCCTACCGTCAGACCTCCCCCTTCTAGGAAAGGTACCTTCGTACCCTCTCACCCTACGAAGACTACGTACTGTCCTTGGGGGGGCTTCCAGTCCGCCCCGAGCCCCTGGCAATCAGGCTATTACTACTCAAAGGTCAGATTTTAGGGCTAGTACCAGATCCCGCTAGCCAGGGATTTAATCCACAGAGTAAATCCTGCGGATCGTACTTGAAAGGGGGGCATTCTCATCAAGAAGGTAAAGCGCTATTAAACCGGAAAAATTTTGAATTGTCCTTCTCGGCCGGAGTTGGGAGGCAGGTTCGGAAGCCATTTAAATTCTCTGGGGGATACCCTTTGATAACACCAGAAAGGCGGAAGCGGCCCTGGAATTATTCAGGAAAAAGGAGGGACTTCAATAGGGGAGTTTTGAAAAACCAAGACTATACTGGCACATCAGATCATATTACTAACAGCTCAAAGGGGGGGGGAGGAATCATTTCTCGAGCACGCCTCCACTTCCGCGCAGGTAAACGCTTATCAAGTTTGGTGTGGAGAGAACACTACCGTAAGGGGAGAGGGGGGGTGGGTCAACGGAGGTGTGACTCGACTAGTATACTTCAGAAGGGTCTTTGTCAGGAACACCTTTAATAGCGGAGGGTGGCGGTCGTGAGAGGGGGAGAAAGACTGGTCTGTTGGGAGGCAGTCTGGGAGGGAATTTTATTCAACTGTACGGAAAACAGTGCAGCGGGTTTTCGAATAGCAGTGAGGGAAGAAGGGGACACAAGCTCTTTTATTGGTTTTGAACGAGGGTGGTGCAAAATAAAATGCAATTAACTGAAAGAGAAGGCTTGTATCGGTGTTCCCGTATGCAGTTGGTGGATGGATAAGAGGGGGTTTCTAGGAAACCGCCGTGACGGAAGGGATCGCGGAAGTAAGGGGAAGGGGTTTTGGGGGGCAATGTTTATGGGCAACATTTTTTGGGACGGAGCGGTGGGTGGGGGGGGGGGCTATCGGGCAATACATGGGAGAAGTTGGGAAGACGTGGAGTCCTCTTTCTTTACAAATTAATGCTAGGGGGAGAGGGAGTCAGGTGTTGGTTATTGCTGAGTAGCTTTGCATAGTGGAGGGCGTGGGGGGGGGGGGGGGGGGGGCATCATGGGCCAAGGGCGGGGAGTCTTGAGGTTGTTGGGAAGTTTCATGAAGGAATACGGCAATCCCATTTCATTGTGGGGGAGGGTACATGTCATATGTGTAATGGTTGTGGCAGGGAGACTTGAAGTTCTCAAAACTTGGCCCCCAAGAAAATTTGGTGTGATTTTCCAGGTCGAGGAAACAGACTGCCTTCCCGGTTCCCAGAAGCCGAGGGCGGAAACGAACGGGGGGTGGGAACCGGTGGAGGGGGGGTGGCTCGGTGGTAGGTACTGGTGGATAGGGGCCTGGGGGGGGGGGGGGGACGCACGATCGAAGTTCAGGCCACCCTAAAAGCTAGTAGAGGGCTGTCTGTGGTGGATCGAAGGGGGGGGTGTACCGCACAATAAATCGAAATCAGGGGGGGGAGACCTCTACAAGATACAGAGAAGAGTTAAGAATCTCGCTCTCTATTTCGACATCCAATCTAACCAATTTCTTGGGAAAAAAAGTCGGCGGCAAATTCTAAAGGGAGGGGAAGGGAGCTTGGGAGATAGGAGGTCGTAGACCTGGAAAGTTCAATAAGGCCATGGTTGTGAACTCGAGGGGGAGGAGGGGGGGAGAACAATGAAGCAGCACGATCAAGAAAGAACGCCCGGTGTGGAACCCTCTACCATCGTTTAAATTATCAATGGGCAGGAACACGGAGGATTGGAGATCCGGAGCTCCTACTCTAGGCAAATCGAGTGAGGGAGGAACATTAACTTCTTATCTTCCGAGTTTTTACTGTCAGAAGGAGAGCTTTACCATATCACTGCGGCAGATGTCAAGTCGGTCGGGGCACGTATTGCTGTCCAGGGTTGCGGGGTGGAGGTCCTGGTACGAAAAGGGAAACCTAACGGGATCGAATGACAGCGGAAAAGGGGTCGACCGGAAGGTGTCACGCCGACAGGGGGGGCAGGTCTGAAAAGCCTTTTTTGAAGAAACCTGTGCATTCACTGAGAAATCTCTCGGAACACTTACGTAGAAAGTAATTCCTCGAAGGGGTTGAGTTGGGGGTTCGACATAATCGATTTATGTGGGAGGGGTACTAAATAGCCGTGGCAGGAAAAAATACGGGTACCATCCGTGGGACAAGGAGTGGGCACAATTTCAGCAATGGACGGGGCGGCAAAAACGGCCAGAAAAGAAGGGGAAAAGGCTTAATCATCAAAGATTGTAAAACATGAGAAGAGCATGAAACACCCGTCTTTTCAGAAGCGCGATCCTCACTCTGAGTTCAGGGAAGAAAGGAGTGGGGGGGGGGTGGGACGATGCTAAAGGGCTTCAGAAGAAATCTAACGAGGCGGCGGGAAGCGAAGACGCGAACCTCCGGTCAGAAATTCTATCGGTGGCAAACCAACGATCCTCAAAGATGGTATAGAGAACCATGCACGCAAGGGGTGCTCGGCCAAAGGCAAAGAGAGAGAGCAGTCATGTCCTTCCCGAGGCCGGTTTCTCAGAAAAGATCCTTTTAAAATCGGACATTAACGGAGAACCCCATAATTGAACAGTAGGTAGGAGGGGAGGGTACATCCTTCTCGGTTCCTGGGGGATCCGAGTCACCAAAGGCGGAGACTCTGAAGTCCAAGATTCTTTGAGTGGAAGGAAAATGTGGGAAAGAATTCCCTCTGGTTTAAGGAAGTCAGGGGGGGTCGAGTGGCTCGTAAGGCGAAGGAGACCATTTTTGCTTCGGATCGAAGAAAAGCGACAGCGGACCGCAGACACTAGCTACGCAAGTGAATCAGAGGGGGGAAAGGGGGTCACGGAGGTCCTCCCCTACAATAAGAAGCAAGCTTTTATCGAGAAAAATAAGAGAGGTGGGGGGGAAGGGGCGTTTCGTGGGTCTTAGCCGTCTCCTTCCATCGCAAGGGGAATCGTCAGGGGGATGTCAAAAAAAAAAAAGGGGGAAGGAACCTATCTAATGAACCATACGGTAAAGAGGGGGCGACTGGCCCGGAAGAAGGGACGGAAAAAACTCGTGGGGAGAACAAACAAAGACCCCGACTTGAGGGGTTGCTACAGAATCCAAGGAGCGTTGGGGGAAGAAAAGTCTTGAAAACGGTGAAGAGTTCGTATAGGGGCATTTTCCAGAGGGGATGAATTCTCTTTCGTTGTGTCTACCTGAACAAGCCGAATACTTAGGAAAAACACTAGGAGAAACCTTTCCACCAGTAACGTCGGTCCACAAACAAAAAGCTTGAAGAAACTCAATTCTAGACGTCCGTTATGAAGAGCCTGGGGGGGAATATATCCCCCTGGGACGGTCTCCAGCTGTTACCATACGGAAGGGGGGGGAAGACGGGGTACCAAGATTCTTTGTTCTGTTCCGATGACCTGCAGGTGACAATCGTAAAGCTCATCAAAAAGGCCTATTTTCTCCTTCACTCGGAGAGTGGTTGGACGTACGTTGTTCTCTAAAAGGACAATATTTCCTGAAGGGCTCCATGGCCGAGAAATGGAAGGGAGGTGACTTTGAGGCGTTGCAAGATCCGATCCGCGAATAACAGGAAAGGACTAGAATTCGCGACCTCTCCGGTATTCGTCCGACCCAAAACATCCTTGGAAGAAAGGTATCCTATCCCTTTGAGGGGGGGGGCCGGTAAAGCGCTAAGGTGCGAAGGGAAAACTTCTTTGTTTAGACTTCGAGAATCCTTGGAGGTAAGAATAGTGTTAAAATGCAGGGGGGGGAATTATGAGGGAAAAAGAGTCGCCAACTCGGAATGAGGGAGAAAGGGGGTTTCCACATAAGTTCGTCATGTACATTCGGGTGAGGCAACGCCAGAGGAAAAGTGAACAGTGGGAAAGGGCGTTTATTAATTTTCAGAATCCCATCCACACATGGGGGAGGAATTCATAGGAAGCCCAATGGGTCATTTCTTTCGCGGGCCTGATGGGACAACCATGATAAGTGGGGGGGGGAAAGACGCAGCAAAAGTTCGTCGGGGTGAAAGTTCGTAGCCCTTTCACGATGGGGGAAATACCCAGGATCTCTTAAAGTTGTGAAAGAAAAAGAACCCAATCTCGGGAAGCCGATTGGCTAACTCCTAAACTGGGAAAAAACTCTGCCTCTTAACAGGTCACGCCAATTCTATGGGAAATCGGAGCACGATCAGACGTTGTTCGCCTAATTGGGGGGGAGGCTGGGGGGTATAGTATTGCGGGCAAGAAGGTCTACACCTCAAATTGTCAAAACGGAAGGATCCCAAGGGGTGTATTGGGAAAGTTGCAGTTGGGTTTTATTATTGGGCCGCGGCCTCCGTTCACTACTAAGGGAGGGGGAACAACCCATTTCGGTTCTGGGTTAAGATTTCAGTCTAAGATTACCTCATAGAGGTCCGCTACAAGATCACTGAAATCCACGTTCAGGCCGCCGCAGGGGTCCTACTGGGAGTCCTACAAAATAGACGAAATCATGCCCAAATATTAAGGGGGGGGGGGGAGAGGGGGAGGGAGGTATATCAAACACTGAATACCTATGTTTGAGAACTCGTCACAGCCAATAAGCTTGGGGCCTCCGGGAAGAGGGGGGAGACGGAAGGATTCGTCCCAAAGCACAAGGACAACGTAAAATAACACAACCGAACACCAAAACAACGGTGAGCGACGTAAAGTCAGGAAAAAGGGAAATTCGGTTTTTGTAAAACGGTAAGGGGAGTCTGGAAAGGGACGTGGGGGGGTAGAAAAAAGTGGGAAAGATCTGCTAGTATTGGCTCAAGGGGTGAAAAAGTGCAGGAGGGAATGTAAAACCACCTAATTGTCTCTGAGGTAAGTCTTTGAAAAAAAGACACGAAGCCGCCTGGACTTTAATTCGAAGAAAGAGAAAAACCCCAGGAGAACAACCCCTGACTCATCAAAATTGGAAACCTGAAGGAATCCAAAGCACGCCAAGTGAAACATCCTCAACGCAAACCAGCAGAAAACTTTCAAAGAATTCCGAATAAAAAAAAAAGTCCATATACAATCTTAGGAAAAAGGCGAAACCTCTACCCAACATTCTCGAAGGATTGTCCAAAACCGCAAACAAAAAAGCCCTCAAAAAGACAGCAATACAGGGGGGGGGCCAATACAAATACAAAAAAAGACAAATCGATCCCTCGAAGAAATCGGAACGACTTGGAGGGATAAAAAACCTATGCTTTTCCCACCACTCTCCAAAGGCCCAAATATAAAAAGCATTACAGTCTAATGACATGGCTTCGCGGGGAAAAAAAACCTCTGCAACAAAGATCGCGAATTAAGGCATGAGGGGGAAGCACGGCGCTGCAACTCTTCATGTCTGGTACGAAATTAAAAGTGTCCCTGCGGCTTCCGTCAGTTGGTCAAGGATGAACTGAAAGGGGCGCAACCCTCTCTCGTTGCTCTGCTGCAAAAGCCACCGAACGACACAAACATACCGACTAGCAAAGGGCCAGTTATTTCCTTAAACACGACGTAAAGCAAAGGGCTCCTATAGGAAAACCCTCCGCGAACTCCTCATCGGCGTCCGGTTAGGGAAGGGGGGGCCTATACAAAAAAGGACCACTAGGACCTTTAGCGGATCATCAGGGAGGAGGGAAGCCGCGGAAATTTAGCTGGGGTCTAACCTGGAGAATTTATGGTCCATTTCGGAAATGTCTATACGAAGGGAAGAAGGTTCAGTTGCACCGAGGTCGTCAACGCTACCTAAGGTCCTTCTAACTTGTAGGGGGATATGGGGGAATGCGGGTATTCGGCCGTTGGGGACCAACCGTGCTGACCAGAAGCCCCAACGGGTCAGCGCATAGAAATCAAAGGGGGGGGGGGGCAAGGGAAAGGGTCCTTGCATGGGCGACTTCAGTCAAGGGGAAAAAGCCGCTTCTTCAATAGGTGCACGTGGTTATAGATTAAGAGCGGGTGCGGTCATGTCTCGGGCACGGGGTCTGCCCGGTTGGGGAAATCAGGATGGCGTGAAAAGGAGGGTTTTTGGGCCAGGGTGCATCACAGAGTGTAATCGTTTTGGTACCTTGAATTCGAATTTTGAAGGGGGACGGGGGAGGAATATCAATTAAGTTAAGGTGGGGGGTGGAGGTGAGCTGGGGGTCCAGTTCAGTCTTCGGCGATGGTAATCCCTAGTGAAGGAGGAAAGAAGTTCTACACCTCCCAAAAAACAGTTAGTCCCGAAAATATTTTTTTTTTTACGAATAAGAATGGAATCTACACAAGGGTGCAGCTCCAGAGAACAGGGAGGTCAATCGGTAAAATCAAGGGACGGGGCTTAGACCTGAGGTCTTTTTTGCCCACAACCCATCCACCAAAGGATCTTAAGCGAACAAAGTCCGAACTAGAAAACAGAAAGGGGGGGGAAGGGAAAACGGGAACCCCTACGGGGTCATCAAAGGGAATGCTAGGTACTAGGATAGATCTACGCGCAAAAAACAACCTCATCGCATACCCAACCTAGCAACCTCTCCTCCTCCGGAAGATGTCGCTAGGGCCACCTAAACGGGGAGGGGTGGAGCAAGTAAAAAGGTCCCAAGAATTTTCTAGGGGACAGGTTGGGTACCCTATTCCGGATCAAAGGGGGAACGGAAAGGGGAGTATCTTACGGTCTAGGTTCTATAAAGGTTGGGGATCTTAATTTGGTTTGTGAATCGAGGAGTCTGTCAAAAAAACAGGAGGAGGGGGGGGAAGATGGAATCGTTCAAAGTACGCGCCACTCGTAGTTTGACTAAAAGGTCCTCGCCAGGGAACCGCTTTTGCTCCTGGCAAGGCACCGGGTAGGTTTTCCAAAATTCAAAGAGAGACGAATCATTTGGTATTTGAATGATCCAACTGCCTGGACGGTGGAGTCCATATGTAAAAAGGAGTATTGCGCATTAACATATCATTGTGAGGGGCCTGACAGCAGGAAAGAGGGGGGTGTTTGCAAAAAGACTACGATCAGCCCTTCCTCGTCGAAGGAAGCGGGAAAGTGGCCAAAGAAGGGGGGTAGAAAGGGGCATTGTCTCTTAATTTTTTTAGAGGAATGGGGTCTTCCAAGAAAAAAGGGAGGGAAAAAACCGCAACGCCAGTTGTGAGATGGGAGAAAGTTAATACCTCCCTCTCTGGGCAGGGGAAGCGGGGGGGAATCTAACTGCTTTAGGTACAAAACCACCAATCGGGATTGACTTTGAATTGGGGGGCGAAAGAGGGGGGATCCGCCTTTCCCTAGGCGGGATCTGAGGCCGGGGGAGTCAAAATGGGCGCAGCAAACCTCCAAAGGCTTTCAAGATGGGCACAAGCCGTACCCTCGACGTCAAAGCGGGGACAGACGAGGGTGACAATAAAACTGCGATGTTCCTCAACAAACTTGCAATAGAAAAGGAGGAAATTGCTGTATGAAAGACTCTCCACTTCCAGGGGGTATGATCACCAAACGTCTAAACCTCGGGTCTCGGAAGATTGCACGAGGCAGTAGGTCACATAAGAAACGAGAAATACGAAACGTTACGCAGAGAGGGGAATGACTCAATTTTTGCTGCCGGGCAGACTCTGGGGGGGTAAAGGTAACAGTGCCGCGATTTTAGTAATCCGAAAAAGGGGGGCTCAAATTCTGTAGGGAGTAAAATGGCTCGAGGGGAGTCTGGGGGGACACAATCCTATGGAGCCAACTAAAGGTGACTACATCTTCAACGGGGCGAGAAGTGCTCGGTAAACGCCGCCGAGGGGGGGGAGATTATCGGGCAAACAGTAATTTTCAAATGGATCGGCCCAAGGCAGACCCGACAAATTAGTGGGTTGGGGAGAGGGAGGGGGGAAAAAATTACTATTAAAGGGAGGCAGTCGGTGAAGGGACCATCCTCACCTGGAAGAAGGGAGGCGGTGGTTTTTATAGGTGGGGGGGGCCGGGGGGAATGGAAGGAGCATAGAAAATGTTCAGGTTTGGGAGCAGAGTCTACTCCTTTGGGGAAAGGGACGTAACTCACATTGGTTCCTTTCGGCAGAAGGAGGTGCAAGCAGAATTGATGAAAACATCAGAGGGCAGGGGGAGGGGGGGGTTTACGCTGGGTGGGGGCTACTAAGCTTCGACTCCATGTAGTGGTGGAGCCGATTGGGGGGGGGGGGGGGATGACGAGTCAGCTGTGATCATCCTCCTTTATCTAAGCTATCGAGGAGCGAAGCGTATGGTTGTGCATGGGGTATGGGAAAGGTGGGATTGTCGCTTGTCGTAGGTTGGTGTCTTCTCCTATCAGCGAGATGTGTTCTGGCGGGGGGTGATTTACATCTCTTAGGACTAGGTAGCTGGCGGTTATTGCGGACTTTGTTTGTTGGAGGTGATTATCCTTTTCGTTTTTAACTTTGGGGAGGGGTGGTTTGTCTGGAAAAAGTCAACATGAGGGTCTTTGACTTTCATTTTTGACAGGAATAGGAAAGTACGGTTCTTTATTTGCCTGGGTAAGTTGACCGGGGGCATGATTGTTATGGCACCGTGCACACCCTGGGGATCAAAAAGTCAATAGAGACCTTTCCGTGGAGGGGGGGAAGGGGCTTACTTGGGTAAAACTTTCCCTTGTTAAAAAACCTCAGGATTCTGGGATCTAACTTAGTGGAATAGAGGGTCTTATTTTGAGTCGGGGGGGGGCATGGTGAGTGGGGGTTTTTCTCGGTTGCTTGACCCGAGGGAAAGTCAAGGCGAAAACTTAGGAGGAGGAAAATCTTGTGTTCTGAGGGGGGGTATTTCCGCAAAAAATAAGATACTAGGTAGGTTTGTCTCAACTCTCGAAGATCAAGCGCGATATGAGCGAGAGCGACGGAAGATGACCTCTCGGCCAATGGGGGTCACTGAGGAGGCAAGGGTTTCTGGTTAACCAAGAGATGACTGGAAGCGGGGGAACGTATATAGGAGCAAGCCATCACAGAATGGGGGGCTCGCGTCAGGGAGAAACCGGGGGCAGATAGTCCACGTACTAGACCCCACTCCCTTTTACAATAGTAGTTGAGATCAAGGAAGACAATTTGTGTTTCTAAGAAGAGTGGATAAGAATCTCACTCTCTATCCCGAGGGCGGGCAGAAAGGACAAACCAGGAGGGAAAAAGGGTCCAGATAAGGTTATCTTGCCCTCATGCGGAGAAGGGGGGGTCAACGTCGAATAGCAAAGTAAAAGGAACAGGAGGAGGGGGGGGAAGGTGGCCTTGGGTACAACTGGGGCCAGGAGAAGGTTGGGGAGACATCCATAGTGGGATCCCTGGGTCGCCTTTGCAAAGAGGTAATTGAAACTTGTCTTAAAACAGTCCGGGGTTGATTAGGCCGCGGGGGGGGAACGGGCCATCCGTAGAACCATTGAAGCACGGAATTAAGAAGGGTTGGATGAGACAATAGAAAGAAAGGGGGAGAGTTACTCAATGTTTCTTGGGGAGGAAAATACGAGGTGCCGCAAAAGGGGTACCAAAGGGAAAGGATTTTGTCACCAAGTAGAGAAAGCGAAGCAAACGTAAAGAAGAGGGAATCAGAATGGAAACGGGATAGATTAAATCAAAAAGCCCGGACTTTCATCGGAAAATCCTGATTCCTCACGAGGAGTGCGATGAAAGTAGACAAGGGGGCAGGAAAAGTAACAAATTCGTCCGAAATTCTGGACCTCAGGGGGGAAAAGAAG
>Ga0179591_1276867_pt1 | contig 23901 bp, 10 predicted proteins | sample CZOMad2_1_08_16f_FD_182891 | JGI IMG/M metagenome (GOLD analysis project Ga0179591, IMG submission 182891) | Vadose zone soil fungal communities from Angelo Coast Range Reserve, California, USA - CZOMad2_1_08_16fungal (PacBio error correction) | ecosystem: Environmental > Terrestrial > Soil >...
AGGGAAATACCAGGGGAAAAAGCACATTTCTCCTTCTGTCTTTTATTCAGCAGGAAACCGACCGGCTTTTGTGAAAGAGGTGACTTTTGCAGCGAAAAAGAAGTACTGTTGAAGTTGCTAGCCACCACTGCCCAGCACGGCGCATACCCGGGAAACTTAGAAAAGACGGCTCTCCTCTTAAAAAAGGAAAGAATACTGAATCGTAAAAGGGTCGAAATCTGCGGAAGCGTACTATAAAATTGTTTCGGGTTCTTGGATAAAATCCGCGAGCGGAGTTTATTAAAAAGAAGCGAAGGAGGGAATCTTGCTCCGAGACGTATAAGAACGGGAGGGCTCCCAGGTTGCAAAAAAGTACCGGTAAGAATCAACAAAGGAAAGGAGCGATCATCCAGAGAGCAAGGTCCTTACCGGAGGAGAAAAAAAGGAAAGATAACCTCACGGATCTCTACTCAAGCCGGGGGGAAAGAAGCTTGTGAGGGAAAAATATTTGAGATTCAAGAAAAGGGAATCCATCCTTCTTTTGCGTTCCTGATGGGAAAAAGAGGCGTGTCTAAACTGATGAGTAAAAATCGGAGAGAGAGAGGTTAGGGAAGCTGGTGAGCTGTCTCAAAGGGGCGGACGGGCTTCAAAAGAGAAGAAAGGACCATAAGGCCGCCGGTCTCTCACAACATACATTCTAGGAAAGGAAATCGAAAACTCGTACCATAGAAAGGGAGTGTCGCTAAGGTGAAGGGGGGGTCAGTGTAGTGGGCGCTTAAAAAACCTTCGGTACGGCGTGCCGTCAGAACTCGTCGGACCAGGTCCGGTAGGGGCTGGGGTGCTCATTCAAGCGATATGGAACTACTCAGAAACGGGCTAGGGGGGGACATTTTGCTAGCCTCAGCTACAACATGCTAATTGGAAATTCGAGCATTAAAAACTCTCGTCGATTGAGAACTAAGAAGAGAAGGCTACGGGGGCGCCTGGGGTTCTATCATAATCTTTAGAGTTAACGAGGAAAGAAGTAGCCCGATGACTAAAGTTGAGGGTAGTAATCTCCCCTTAAGGACCGACGATGATTTAGAGGACAGACCATTCACGAGCGTATCTCAAGTTGCTCACACTGGTAGAAAACGTATCATGAGGGTCGACGTACACCACTCGGTTGAGAAAAGCAGAGAAAAGGGAGAGAGTTGAGGACTGATCATGGGAAGAGGGGTGGGGTGCCTTTTGAAGGCGATATGAAAAAAGGTTCTCGGATAAGAGACTGTTCTCAGAGGGGATCGTTTCAAAAATGGAAAGATCTGAAGGCGGCCCTTCCTGCTCATAGTGAATAGACCGGAAACTTAGGAGGGAGAGAGAGGCTGATACATCAAAAAAAAGCATTAATTCCCACTGCCACCCAGCTCGAAAGATTAATGCTGAGGCTCTGATATCCCGATGCACGACGTGGGGTAAGAAGAGGATGAACCAACGTCAGCACCCGCTGAAGGCTATGAAGCGGTGGATGGAAAAAAAGAATGGCAGTCCCGATTATGTTGTCCTTAAAAATCATGATGTTGTAGAGCAACTGGTGGCGCGCGGAAGCAAAGCTCTGTAAAGAGTTCATTTGACTGAAGACATTCGGTGAAAACACTCGGATAGATATGTTCCTCCTTCAGAAAGGGTCCGCCGGAGTAGATTAATCTCTTAAAAGATGGACGGAAACGCCATCGCTCGAAAGCGAATAACTAGGAAGAAAAATTAATCTCGGAGTGAAAGTCGGGTGCGAGCTAAGAGCGCGCTTCCACGAACCGTAGGCCCCGGAGGTCGCGGAGAGCGACCGGGAATGACCGTCCGGAAAGAATCGGATCCGTGGCATCTCTTAGCCTGATAACGTCCGCCGCCGGAGCTCAGCCAGACTTCGCGGCACGCTGAGTAAAAGGGGGAAAAATATCGACAAACATCAACTTTCGTCTTAAAAACTGAAAAAGGGACTACAGAAGGCAGTGCGTCGTGCTAAGGGTACGAGACGCGGTGTCGCGAACGAAGAACGAGAAAGGGGCTCCAGAAGCCGTCCCAACGGCGACTACAATCGCCTGAAAAAGAAATAGGAGGAAAACGCCGCCAGGAGACATGCAGGCTCGCAGTCTGAGACCTACTGCGTCGGATCCCCAATGTTGGGGCCTAGACATACAGGAAATTCTCAAACAAGGATTTCTGAAAGGAACAATCCCTGAGCTCCAATCTGTGTCATCTACTTTCCGCCGAGAGACCTAGGAATTTTAGATCGACTTTCTCGGGCAGAACGGTCCTTGAAAAGCGGGAAAAGGAGCTTGGAGTAAGCGGGTGCCACCAAAAAGGAGCCTAGCTTTCACGCCCTGTGATAGCCTATGGACCCTCAAGAGAGAGTAAGAAAATACAGTCCAGGGGTCTCTAATCGCTACTGCCAGCCTCAGAATACAAAATGTTTCTTCTGGGCTCTGTTACAGAGTACCATGTATACTCGGCGTTTTTAGCTTGAATACGGGCTAGCAAAAGCTGGTAGGTTGTCGAAGGCCGACGGCTGCGCAGGGTCGAGGTATTATCGCTCCGCTGTCTGGGGAGACAGGGTTCTAGCTCATCACCTTCTCGGGAAAAGAGACCGGTGCACCTTTAAAAAAACCAAACTTTCCTGGGTCTTGGCGATTCACGCAGGAACAAAAGATGTAAAGGCAGGAGACCTCAGGAGAGGGGACGACCTCCCGTGTTGCGTTCTTGCAAATCGCCAAGAGCCAGGGGGGGCGTCAAGAGACACGAGGGGCAAGGGGTATCAAAAACGCGCCGAGCGCTAAGCCTCGAAGTAGCTCCGGAGCAAAGAGAGGCTAAGGAGAGAGGAACAACGTTTAATTTTCTGCAAGTTAGAAAGAGGAAGAAGAGTCGGTTGCCGCCACGGAGGACTAACCAAGACCGTTCCCCTTCCGACGCTCAGCTTCAAGAGAGGGACATCCGGATGGGTCACCGAGAAAAAAGCCAGTCCTAGGAAGAAAGGGACTCTAGGGGGAATCCGTACTTCGCTAGTTCTCCGGCGGTGATCTCTTCGCCTTAGGTGATGCGTCCGCAAAACCGGATCTGCCTTATGGGGCGTGCACATTCGCAAAAGGGCCGGGGGAGTGGGGAGAGAGGACAGCACTCGCTTACTCCCTGCCGACGACGTCCGAGGGCTTGCAACTAAACGGCCCTCGAGAAGGGACGGGACTCGCCTAAGCCTTATTAAGAGGGAGGATCTGGAAATTCTCGGAGGGGTGTGCATGCTCGAGCTAGCAAGAATCTTCGCAGCAAGTCCCCATCAGGTCGCTCTAGGGTATCAGGGTCAGCAAGCATAGGGGGACACCTACTCGCGGATCGAAACTCTTGATGAGGTGAAAAAAGAGGCAGTAGCACAACAAAGGAAAAGAGATCCGACTTGAAGCAGAGGAAGGTTCTCGATCCCGCGTAGGGGTACGAGATGCTTGGGCTCGACGATAGGGGCGCGAAGGAATCTTATCTTGGGGGTGCTGACACGTAAAGGGGGTAGAAAGAGGAGCGGACCAGCGAACCGCGCGAATCTGAGAGTTCCCGGCCGAAAAACCCGAACGCATCACGGAAGTCAGAGAGGGAGTTTTTTCATCGGGCTCCGGGACAGGAGATGTAGCGCCTCACGTAGGCCGTCTGGTTGAAAGGTGAAGGCGAACCCGTGTGAGTGCTAAAGCACGCAGGGAAAGCGAAACTCTTGCGACCAAGGGAGGGGGCGCGCGGGTGGGACGGAAATAGGCAACAGTAAAACGCGAGCCGCTGAAGACCACCAAGCCCGAGATCCACGGAATAACTTAGAAGGAAGAAAAATGGACGGATTACGTAGGAACGTCGGAGGCTAAAGTCGACAGCAGAAAAAGACTGCAAACTATCATTCCCTCCAACATGAAGGGAGAACGGCGCTGTGGGCGAGGACCGTCCCCATGAACCTTCCTCTGCTGAGCGCTAGGGCGTCTATACGGACGGACGTACTTTAACCCGTTAAAAGGGGAAGGGGAATCGCATAAGGGTCGAAGAGAAAAATTCACGCGCCGGCCGGTTAAATCCGTAGAAGGAGGAAAGTCAAAAGCCCAGAAGGTGAAAAAAAAAAAGTGCCAGTCCGCAGTGCGGCCCTAGCCCTGCGATCACCATCTAGACGGAGATCAGTTCGCCCTTTCCTCAAAAGGAGCATCAGTAGGGAGTAAAGACCAGTGCCTAAACCCTGGGGATGCGAATGCGGACTCTCAAGAGTTGGGGTCTAACCAGCTTCTTAGGAGAAATGGGGGTTGCGTGCGCAGAGGAGCCGAAGCATCCCTATCTTTCCGTATGGGGGGGGAGCTATAGGGGGGGGGGGACAACGCCAAGCGGAACCCATCGGTTCCTCACCAACTACCGTCGAACAACAGTCTCAGCCAGAAGGCCAACGGCACTATAAGGCTAACGACACGATAGGGGGGGAACTCGGAGCACTACGCGCGAGCGCTTCGATTGCGAAGCCAGGGGTACTCGCGCGTCCCACAAAGGGTTCATGGGGCTTCTAGATACCTTAAAGAAGGGGGGGGGAGGGTCAAGCTGCACATCGTGGATCGGCTGGCGCGCTTTCGGGAATAGCGGAAGGGTCCTTGCGTCTGCTTTTCGGAACAATGAGGGAAAGCCTTCGTTTATCCCCTTTAAAAGGGAAGAAAGGGCGATGAGAAAGCTTCTTCGAAACGGAAAAGGAAATCGTCCCGCTCTCGGCTTATATTCGGACGAAGGCTGTTCGAGGGAGAGTGAAAGTGTCCCTTTCCGTGAAAGAAGAGCCTTAAAGAGGAGGGAGATAAGGTTCTCCGAAACTAGATCTAAGCTCTCAAGTGAACTAGCGAGAGAAGAGAGTAGGCGGTCATGATTGAGAGGGAACGCGATGATTGCGGGAGATTAGAGTCACGCGACATTCTCTTCGTGCGCGAGATTCCTCTGACTAGATAGACTAATCCTTTGTATCACAGGAAAAACTCCTCGGCGGGAACGGGCTTGCAATTGAAGAAGGAAAGTCCCGCTCTCTCTTTGAGAGTGGAGGAAGAGAAGCGAAAAACGCACGTGCTCTGCTTGGGGGGCGAGAGAAAGGTCTGTAGAGTAACGTAGACTAATCTACTATCTGGAGTCACGAACTAGGGAGATCGATATCCACTGCTGACTAAGGGGACGGGCTGTTGGTAGGGGTGATCAATCTGATGTGCCTATCTTTCCGGCAGCATGCATGAAAGAGGAAGACTAGGCAGGATGCCCCTATGCTCTGAGAAGTACTCAGGTATACGAAAAAAAACAAACGAGTATGATAAAGAATCTAAGAATCATATGAGCAGTCACGGGAAAATGACGGAAAATCTCTTAATGCGGTAAGATTCACTTAACGAAGAAGAGGTTCAAAAGAACTCAACTCCACATTCCGCCCAGGGAGTGGAGCGATCTAGCTAGGGGGAGGAGAGCCGGGGCCCTGTTGAAAACGAAACGTATAAAATGAAAAGGTTGGGTTTCTACCTTGTGGCGCAAACCGTCTAAAAGGGAATTCAAACAGGGCTTTTATCAGAAGATAGAGGAAGCGCTGGGCTAATGCAACGAGTCTGTCGAAGGAGAAGGATGCAAGATCAAACTTAACCACTTGAGAGGAAGAAAGGAGTGCTCACTCAAAGTAGAAGAGAGTGCTCAATTAAAGAAGAGCTGAAAAACTCACGTTGTCGAGAAAGAGGACAAAAAGTCCTCAACCTACGGGGGGAGAGGGAACTCAAGAAAGAGAGTGCAAAGACGAGTACTTCCTAAGTTCCTCTGGAGCCGAGCACCCGGGAATCAGGGAGCCTCCTTTTAAATTCTAAGAATATGTGGGGCCCTTCGGAAGTAACTGTCCGATCTCAGAGAAATCCTAAGTCAAAGTAGAGAACGGCTCTCCTCTCGCTGCAATGGACGATGTCCCTATAAAGAAAAGAATCCGGGTGTACTCTATCTCTAAGGAAGGGGGAAGGGGCATCATAAATGAGGACGAAACACACTACATCCTTCAGCTTATCCCGACATCAAGAAGAGAGCCAAAAGGCATTCTTCAGCACTCCAACTTCTGGTTGAAGGCTCCACTAAGAGATGGGTGTCGTTGGCTCAGATCAAGAACTCGTCTCAACTAGGAGGAGGGGGAAGCTTTCAACCTATGAGGAAAGAGCGGGTTAGTACGGGCTACTAGATTGGGGGTTAGGAAGGTCTCTGTCTGCATCTGCCACTGCGCTGGGATATACCTCAGGGAATCCCTAAGATCCCGCCTCGGGGGAGTCAGGGCTGATAAAGGGCAAGAAAGCAGACTCTTCATCAACTAGGGCTGCGCCGGGAGGCAAAGAACCTCTACACCGGAGGGAAAGTCCTCCTCCGCGGGTGTCGAAACCGACCGGAAGAGAATTCACAGGTTTCTCGCATGGGGCGCGGACGGGCTCCAGAAAAAAGGAAGGGGAAGACTCTCCTATTGTCTGAAAGGGGCCGGGAAGAATCTTTGGAGGGGAGAGAAACCGTTTCAGTGCGGTCCACCCGCCACTGAGGGGGAGAGGAAAAGGGACCCTGTACAGTACTAAGTAGGGAAAGAAAGTAGAATGAGCTTTCTCCCGCAAGGTTCGATCGGTTCCCGCTCCAATATCCTCCGGGAAGAAGACTGAGAAAACTCTTGTTCCTGGTCAGTGCATCAGGTCAAAGGAATCGCGAGGAGAGGGCCTGAGCCGCGAAGGGGAGGCTAAGAAAAAACGGAGCCGTCGATCAATAGGACGCGGCTTCAGTGAGGCTACGCTTAGAAAATACACCTTTGAAGAAACAGCGTGCCGTGAGGGCTCACTGCACCGGCTCACTTCGTTATTCTCTCCACTTCGGGGAAGGAGAGCATGGAACTCTCCCGAGGGGTAGGAAGGAACTCGCGTTCTCGGCGGTGCGCTGAGAAGCCACGCTGGAAAAGGAGAAGGAGAACTAACTTTTGCACTCTTGGCCGCTGTCAGGAAGGGGGAGAGGTAGTTGCGAGATCGCTGGGGGGGGGGCACCGAGACAATCAGAAACGTCGAGGCGCTGGCCCAACAGGAAATTGCCGCGTCCATGAAAAGAGAGAAGGACTCGAAGTATTCCTGATTCGTACGGAGGGGAGGAGTGCCGAGGTCCAGGGGACGGAGCTCGCAGACAGGGGGTGCCTCGAAGTCACTTTCCAAGATCCCTCTGTCTGGAAAGAAAAGAGTCTTGAGTTGGGGACGCAATCATCTCAAACCGAGGTTGAAGAGGGGGGAGAACGACGGGACTGAGGGAAGAGATAAAGAAAACAATTAGGAGAAGAAAGGGCCTCCTCTCGTCGAATCAAGGAAGCTACCGTTTCGAGTATGGGACGTCGACGACTTGTAAAAAGATAGAGGGGAAACTTCGCTTAAGAGCGGGCACTTGATTGAAAATAAAGGAGAAGCAACCCTCCGCGAAACGTGAACGCAAGAGGAGAAAAAGAATTTGACGAATTCGTCAAGGACGATCGTTGTCAGACTGCTCGCGCCGGTGGGAACAGAGAAGGCGGATGCTGTTACTGCTGGGAACACGAGACAGCCTCGAGGAAAAAAGAGGGACGAGACGAGTTCTAAAAAATGTGACTGGAAGAAAAAGACGTCGACGGCGAAGACCACAGAAAACCAGGGCCCTCCTGCCGAACAAAAGCCGGCAAGAACGAAAAGGGAAAGGAGAGAAGAGAGAAGACAGAAAAATTCTTCTGATCAGGAAAAAATTCCCATTTGTCAGGGAGAACTCGTAATCCTCGGAGGAGTCAAAGATGCCGGTAGCCGACAAGATGAGGCAAAGGAAAAGTGTGAGGACGGGCCTCCCCTTTCAAGGTTTAGGAAAAAGGTCGCAGAAAGGGAAAATCCTTCTTATCTCGCAAGGAGAGAAGCTCGGATTGAAAAGAGAAAAGAGACGACAAACGGGGACCTAAAGACCTTTCTCTGCCAACCTAGAAGACGAACTTTAGCACAAGATAAGGCGAAGTAACTTGAGTAGTAATAACGACCCCCAATCCCTAAGTCCGGGGAAGAAAGCGTTCACTGTTACTCCCGGGTAGGGGAAAGAAGAAAGAAACCAAAGTCAACAGAGAAAGCATAACCGTTCCGAACAGGGCGCAAAAAGAAGAAATTGCGTAACGCAGGGAATCTAGAGGGAAGAAGAGGGGTACTGAGGCGTAAGCGTACGAAAAAGGGGGCGTGGGAAGGGGGAGGGAAGCGCGCTGCAAGAGGCGGCTGAAATCCAGGAAGGTAACATTAAAGGGTCGGGAAGAGCTTGCTCCTCTATATTCATGAACTAAGACGGGAGAAGGAGACTCAAAACAATTTTCCTCACCAAATACCGGTAGAAGAAATCCCAGCCGGCCTCATCAAGAGAAAGAGAAAAGTAACGAGGAGTGACTAATACGACTAACTAAGCTCCCCCCGGAAGTGCGAGACGAGCGAAAAGAAGTCGAGCCAAAGGGGGGAAATGTGCGCTGTCTAACTGTAACGCCCTGCCGGGGTTGTCGGGCCTGTCGTCTCTTATCCCTGAAAAGAGGTTGCGTTCAGCTTGAAAGGAAACAGCGAGAAGGCTTTCTCCTCTAGGCGATCTGACTTAAAGGGAGAAGGGTGGAGTAGTTGTCGATTGAAAAAAGGGACTACTGGGTCCCCATAGTGAAGCGGTCTATAGGGGTCGACCAAAACACGGGAGGATTCTTAGAAAGCCTCTCACCTAACTAGTAAAGGGAGGAGACGATGCGTATATTGGCAAAAGGGATGTCCTTTAGTTGGAAGGTGCCAGTACTGTAGGGAAGTCTTTTTCAAAGAACCCTACGTGACTAGACTGAGCCAATGGGGAGGAGGGAACCTAGAGGAAAGGCTAAGGGCGATCGAACGGATCTCTCTAGGGAATAGGGGCCTTGCTTCATTATAATCTCGGGCTTAAAAGAGAAGCAGGAAAGGAACTTGCCTTTCGGTATCTATATGGATCTGGGACCTTGAGTGGGGTTGGAAAATCTTCGTCTCTTTGTCAAAAAGGGAGGGTCCATCGTTGAGAAGATGAGCGTAAGAGAGGCTGTGTGGTCGACACTAATTCTCCTAGAAGGAGGACCGCGGCGATGACAGGGGTCAGGTAGTCCCCAGTCACTCGCTAATATGTGAGAGTGAAGGCTGGGGGAAAGTATTAGGACTAAGGAAAGAAGACTCTCGAGTTAGGGGGAGACGCTAGGCTACTATCAGAAGGATCTTAAGGATAACACTTCTTACTGAGGCTGCGGAGCGCGTTTCGTGGGTGAAGTCAAAAAGGAGGCAGCGGTGAGGGGGGGGGTACTCGTTGTTCGTCTAGAGCCGCGTCACCACTCGGATAATTCTTCCTGGGGGCCAGAAGGACGGTGCGAATGTGAAATGCAGCAGACTGTGTAACTGCCCGACGACTTCAAGGAGGGATCGAAAAAAACAACACCTTATTAAGTCAAAATGAAGAAAGAATCGAGGAGAAGGGTCCTAAAACGTCCCTATTCGCAGCTCGAACCCATTAAGGAAAAAAGGAGCAAAACTGCTGCCAGACGAAGAAAAGATGGAGAGGTACTCCTCTACTACAACGTCACAATGAAAAGATGACCAGGTCCAAAAAAAGAAAAGACAAACCCCAAGCCCAAACCCCCCCAACAAACCTCCAAAAAAAAAAAAAATCAAATACGAGCTCTCTTCTTTACGCAGAAGTAAGGTAAGTTGGGAGGGGATAGTCACTAAAGTGGGCGCAACAATGGCTGGCTCTTAAGGAGACATCAGCGTCAGCCTCTCATCGGAGGAAAGAGGAGGCGGGGGAACTGTTATCGAACAAAGAGTAGAAGCTCTCGAAGGTGGGAAGAGGACTGACACTGCTCAATCTTAAGAAGAGGGAGTCTAGAAGGAAAGAACAGGTGGGGTCAGAGCATGCCTCGAAAAAGATCTAAAGGTTTTCTGCTTAGCCACCATATGGAAATGTCACGCCAGGTGGAGAGTGTTTTTCGAATCGTTCCTCAGACGCTTGATGCTAGCAGGTCCGAATGGCCTTGTAATAACGAAGCGAGGAGGGCTACGTGAAGGTCACGCGGCAAGTACCGTGAAGGGAGGGATCCCCAGCAGCCCTTTGCCTTCAGTGGCGACTTCAGAAGAAAAAAAGGAAGGAATTGATCTATTGGTGTACGGTGGAAAAGGGAGAGGGATCGCTGGGTCATCAGCGCGACCTGCTGCCAGGAGTGGGGCATACCTTAAAAACTCTAAAAAGAAAGATACTCAAAGTGGAACATCCGTATACGTAAAGCAAGAGAAAAGAGCCCGATTTCTTCAGACGCCGAAGGAGGAAAATAAAACACACACTCTGGGAAGGGAAACTAAGGAGAAAAGGGACAGAACCGCCTTCTTGGTAAATACTACAAAAAGACAATCGGCTCTCAAGAGAAAGCGAGGCGGAGCTGGATAATGAGGAGGATTTTCTTCTGATACGGGACTTTTAAAGGGCACGGACCGTTCTCTTGCGGGGACAGAGGCGAGGACTGACTGTAGAAGGCTTCCAAAGGGATGCCGAGTTTACGGCGTTGGGGAGAGGGTTAAAGATCGCTTATACCGGAAAGCAAACTAATGGCTGGAGCAAGTGCTTCCGCCACGAAGAACTCCGACGAAACGCGGGAAAGGGGTCACCTTCATCTTCTTGAGACCATTAGAGGAGGAAGTGCGTCTTGGGGGGAGACGAGGAGGAACTCCGGATAAGAGGTAGGGAGCGCTCCGCATTGCAGGAGCATTGGTAGTCATGAGGGGCTAGAACTCAATCTTGGAGCGGGACCCCCGATACTGTCAGGGCTTAGAAGTCAGCCTGTACTATCGAACTCCTATGCACGATACCTAAAGGAGGCTAAAATTTCTTTTCTGGAGGGTAGGTTGGAAGACAAGATAAGGGAGGGGGAAGAAGGACAGGAACGTAGAGAAAGAGGGTGTCCGGTATCTGGAGGAAGGAGATCTGAAGGGGGGGAGGAGGGGATCAAGCAAGAAAACTGGTCGACTTTAGGAGAACCCGGGAGAGCTGACGGGGAGGTGGTAAAAAATCTGGCAGGCGTGCCTGCCTCGTCCGTTTCTAGAAGAGACTTGAAAAACCACACCTTTAAGCCCCTAGTCAAGGATCCGCCGGCCTGCAAAGGGGGAAGGGGGCTGCCTGACGCAAATGGCTTTACGATTCTTCCTCGAATTGCAACGCCAGGCCGTTCGCCAGGGGGGTGGAAGAGGTGGGAAAGTTAGGCTTCTTTTGCTGTCTGATTAAAGAAAAGAAGAAAGATCGCCGTCCCTTGTAAAAGAGGTGAAGCTCCAGTTGACTCGGGGGGGACTGAGAAAAAGACACGGGTCGCGTGGGCATCCTGAAAACAGCAGAAGTACGCCAGAAAGGAACAAAAAGCTGTACCATATCGATAGATCCGAATTAAGGAAGTAAAGGGCGGGGGGAAAACTTAGATGTCGCGGGGAGGGAACTGCTAGGGGGCGCTCGCGCTCTACCTCACCGGGAAGCTAAAACGCAGCCGCGACCTCTGAAGAGAAGGTAAGTACGTTTCCTCATCATCAAGGACTACACCTAACGCTTAAGAGGAGAAGAATGACGGAAAAAAGCTGCAAGGAGAAAAAAAAAGGAATTGGAGGAAAAAGGGAAGTCCGAAGGGCCTCCGCTTCTTTCTAATAATAGGCAGGCGTCGTCTCGATCAGCGTATGGAAAAAAAAGAGGAGGGAACAAGAAAAAACTAAGGCGTTTGCGACTCGGGAAAAGCAGCTACCGCAAGGGGAAAGGGAAGAGGAGTGGAGGCTAAGACCTCCTCTACCTTTATGGAATTTCCCGCAGAACCTCCGGAGGGAAATTAGGGGTCTCTATCTTGGGAGCGTCGGGCTCCACGGAGGAAAGCGACCGGGCGCCTCGGAAGATGAGTTAGGGCGGAAAAAAACGACCCTTTTGGTCTAGTCTGCTCCCAAGGAGAGTTGAAACGAAGGAAAGAAGAGCGAAAGTGGGGAGACCTTTGCTCGAGCAGCAACAAACAGGACTATCCCCCGTCCTACCCACTACTCTAACACGTCTTAGGGAGGGAAAGGGAGATTGGTGGTGGTCAATACTAAGGCAGTCTGAGATGACCTGCAGGTCCCCATAGTAGCCCGGGGCGGGAATCCTTTAATCAGTCGTCTGGGGGAAGGAGGGGGGGGAGACCCAGGTCAACTGCCTAGGATTGAACGCGTATCGAAGAAAGGAACAGTCAATTTGGAAAGGCTCCCTTGTTCTAAGGAAAACGACCTACTTGATCGCGATCTCTCCTTCGATACAGGCAACAAATTGCTGGAAAGAAAATGACTTGTACGGGAGAGGAAGAAAGCTTACTAAACTCACCTGTGGAACTACTATCCTCTCAGAAGAAGGCATAGGAAGCTATCGCAGCTTATCGAAAGCACTAAATTGGGGGATAAAAAATTCACGGTGGAGACCTACGCTCCGCTTGACGGCCATATACGTGGGGAAAGCACCCAAGAGAAAGGGAAAGGAAGGACTTTCCGACGTCAGAAGAAGTAAGACGCCTCCGGGGGAGCCCCGGGAGTCTAATTGTCAATCTCAGGACGAAGGTGTTCTAACCCGATGCGATGAAAACAGTACGAGAAGGGTGTCAAGAGTCATGCTCTTCAAGTCCCAAAGCGAGAAGGAAGGCTATGGGCAGGGGCGATGCGTCCTACTCCCCCGGGCGGGAAGCTCTGTCTGCCCATGGGCAAAGGAACTTACTGGAGAAAGATCCCCGATGCATCAAGAAGGCTTCGCTAAAAGGAAGAACTACACGTGCCCCTCGGAGTGCAATAAAGGGAATGTGCGGATCCTATGTGAGCGTGAAGGAGTAGAAGGCCTCGCGAGGGGGAAGAGGGGGTTAGCTCGCTGAGGAGACGTCAAAATACAAAAAGCGTAGACGACATCGCGAGCAGAGGTGTCGCGGAGAAAAAGGGCGGGAGAATCGTAGTGCCTAGAGGGGCTAAGGGCCGGAAGGTAATGCCCAGACCCGACGCAGGGGAGGATAAGGAGACGGGTCGGCGTGAAACATTCTAAATATCCGGGTCGAGAGGAGAGATTCTGCTCCGAAGCCATTTATGTGGAGGGCTCGGCATTGAAAGAAAGCAGTAAAATCGTGCATTACGAAACTTGGGGAGGCAATAAGGTGAATCAGTCGACCAGAAGGAACGGCACGAATTAATTTCTTTCCGGGAAATGACACTTTTGCGCGGGGAAAAACCATTCTTTGAGAGGGAGCCGGGACGATAGAGAGGGGAGAACACCGCTTTCTTGGAAAGGAAGGCTATAATCCCTCCGCACTATGGAAGGGGGGAGCATCCCTGGGTCAATCACCTTGACCGAAGGCTCATCGACAAAGGACGATTAAAAACAGTCAGTGGCAGAACTCCCAACGGGGAAAGGGTCAGAGAGGCGAACTCGGGCGCCTACCTTCAAATCGATGGGGGGGAGGAACGTCTACTGGCGATCTTACAGGAGAGGGGCGGTACGCGGACGAAGGGAGGAGGCGAAAAAATCAATCTTAGAACAAAAAACCGGGGGCCGTTGTCAGTTTACGGTGGGAGTTTGAGTTTAGAAAGGAAGGCGCGTCGAAGTCAGGCTTCTGTTATAGGGACGGACTAAATCATTACGGAGGGGCTAAAAGAAGAGAAGGGGACTTCGCCCGGATTCTCTCTGTCTAGTTGTATCAGTCAACAAAAGGAAAGGAAGGTATATATACGATCAAAACCTATCGAGGGAGAACGTGCAGAGAGGGACTCACTCACCGAGGCCTTCTCTCACGGAAGTCGGCCAGAGGATATGCCTATACACAAAGGGTCAACATACCGTAATCGTTTTATCCTCTAACGGGGGGTGCTCGCCTCCTAGGTCTAGGATCAAAAAGGAAAGAAGGACGTTGGTCTTCTAAAGGAAAGACAACCCGCTAGAAAAGGAGCGGGCATAGTGAGGAAGAACTAGGCTCACGACTGCAAGGTCAAGGCGTCTCTTCACGAAAGTTTCTGTAAGCTTCGGGAGAGAGTCTGATTGGGATGCACCGAGTCGTCTTGGGCTAGGAGAATAGGAGAAGGAGATATCTAAGGAGCTACTACTCAACGTGTTCGCGAAGATCCTCGAGATGAAGAGGGGGGAAGGGGGAGAACACGATCAGACCGGCCGGCACTCCTATTCCGTTCGCTCGTTCCTCGCCGCCTGAGAAAGGGGGAACCTCCGGTGCTAAGAACCGAAGGTAGAGGCGGTACAAAAGAGACCTGCCCCGAAACTTGAGGCTTCGGGCGTCGAACGTCCGGAGCCATTGAAAGGGGAGGGATTTCAGACCATCATACTAAGAGTGTGTCAAGAGATCAATGGACCTGAAAGGAAAGGAGACCTATCAAAAAATCAACTCAACTTAGAAAGACGTCACTCATCTCGCCAGAAAGAAAAAAGAAAAAAAAAAGAGAGAAAAAAGGAAAAGGGGGACTCCGGCGAGACGTTTCATTAAGTTGTTGAACCGCGAGAGAGAAATAAAGGACAGTTTCGAACGGCCCTGATCATCTCTGAAGACTCTAAAGAAGGAGTCCGAGGGCAATTTCATTTCGGGAAGAGTGAGGGGACTCTCCCGTTAAGGCAGTCTTAAGAGATCGCAATGCGAGGGGAGTGAAGGACGGGGCAACTACCCTCCGTCTGAGTCTGTCCGAGTTATTAAAAGAAAAAGACGGAACTCTTCTCATCCCGGGGCGGCGCCGGGAAAACGAAACCCTCTACACACTTCTCTACGCGGGCCACAGGGAAGAAGGAAGAGTAAAATATACTCCATTCTAACGCTTCGTTCGAAGGGCGGAGCCGGCGCGCGCACTGGTAAAAACTCAAAAGGGAGAATTGGAACATTGTCTCAAGGGGAGAATAAGAGATGCCGGACTTCTGCGGGTATTCGCAACAGGGAAGAGTAAGAAATAAACCGACTGGTCGGTGGGCAGTCAAGGAGGAAAGAAAATAGCACCTGAAGGGGCCCTGCTCCGGAGAAACTCTTGTCGACACCTTTTCGGTCAATGGTGACGCGCAGAATCCGAACGTCCGTTGTGTCACGTAGCCGGCGTCAGGTACCTTTGGAGGGGGAGAGGGAAGAGAATAACCGCTGCTCTCGTCTAATGAGCAAGGGCGCTGCAAAGAAAAGAATGGGAGGCGCCGTCGTATAAAGCTGTGACGGAGGGCCTTTTGAAGAAGCCAACCCAGACGGACCGTTCAAGAATCCGGATGCTTCAAAGGGGGAAAGGAAAGACGTCAAGGACTTGGGTCCTTCTCGCCGACGCCGGAGTCTTGTCCTGGAAAGGGGGAAGAAAGAAGAGTGGCTCTAATCGCCGAGGGGTAACCAAGTTTAAAGAGGAGGGGGGGGCTCAGCGGGAAGAAGGACTCTCCACCGGATCTTAAGGGAGGAAAGACCGCAAGCTTTGCCTCGCGAGGGGAGAGTCGTGGAACACGGAAAGAAAAGGAAAGAACGGGTTCCAACGAAAGGAAACAGTTCTAAAGTTGCCCGGAAACCCAATATCTAGGGAGCAGAGAAGGTCCGGAGGACTGCTTAATAGGGGGACTTGAATCTAAGTAAAGCGGGGTTTACTAGATGAAAGCACTTGCCACAGATCGCGGGGACTCGCCACGCTCGTATTCTGAGGAGATCTAGGAGGGAGGAGGGGGAGGGGAAACTAGAGATTAGGGCTGGAGGTCCATGTAGGGAAAGAGAAAACACAACAACGGGGAGAAAAGGACAGAATTTGGACCTGCCTGGGGGGGAGGACGAAAAAATTCAAGCTTTCTTCGCTGACGCGCGGGGTTGGGGACATGCTACAAGGATGAAGCCTAGCCTCTTATGAGGGCACTGGACAAGTGCTGCGCACGGGCAGAGGAAGCTAATCACCCGCCAGGGAGACTTCCCCGTCCGACTCAACGCATGTACGAGTCCCTCTTAAAGAGAGAATGCTGCTTCCTGGGCACTTTCAGATGTGGCAAAGGTCCTTAAAGAGGGCGGAACACTCGAAGTTCGGGCGCCAACTACCAAAAAAAAAAGGCTCAAGACTTGGACAAAAGGTACGATGTCTACGGGAGGGGAAAATTATTGGGGGAGGGGGGGTTTTTGGGGGTGTTGGTTGCGACTCACGACTCTCGCTAGCATCCCTCCTTCCGACCAAAAAACTACTTCAAATCGTCACTTCAGAAGGAGATTATAGAAGACTCCGTTGAGGTTAGATGTAAAAATCAAAAGGGTAACTCGGGGTCGTTATAAAGATGGGGGGGACCTTTACTTCTTATGATTCAGGGGCCGAGAGCCCGGAGTCAAACGTAGGCAGGGAAAGAAGACTATCTAGAAAAGCCCCAGGGGGGGGAAGAAAATTCGCATGGGACTATGTCATCTCACTTCCTCTTGGACGTAGAAGAGAAGCACAATGAGAACTCTACTTTGCCAACACAACCCTTTTATCGGGGGGGAGGCAAGGAATCGAGAAAAAGACAGGGGTAGAACTATCACCAAATTTCTAAAGGAAGGGGGAAAATTCTCGTGATCTGAATGCAGGGAGAAGCCTGTAAATGGGGAGAAAGCTTTAAGGGTTCCTCCCGCGAGATTTCACAGGAGTCTAGATGTCAAAAGGGGTCATCGTATCGTTTAATCCGTTCTAAAGAGATGACTGTCCTCTCCTCCCAGTGAGAATATAAACGCTGGAGAGATAGATTAAGAGGAGTTTCTAACGCATTAGGAGGGCGTTACGATCTCATCTTGGGTGAGGGGGCGGCCACTCGCTGCCGACTCCTGCAAGCCCTTAAGGGGGGAGGCCGTCGCGTATGACGGCTGATTCATACGGGGGAGTAAGAGAAAAGAGGGACAGATTCCCCAGGGTCTGGTTAACCACTACCTTTACTACAAGATCATGCATAGGCGGAAAAAGAGGACTTGAGAAATTTAAGAAACTCTGGCCAAATCTGATCACGCTTAGGGGAGCTTGAGAAGTCAGGGACCTTTCCAACAGCCTGTGCGGTGGAGCTTTCGGCTCTGAAACAGTGGGAAAGGACCTTGGTAGATACTGAGAGAAGACTGATTCGCTCTTTCTGCTATCATCGAAACGTGAGTTCGACCGGGCGTGTCGGGGGGAGGGAGAAAGGTGAGACTTTATGAACGCATCCAGGGACCGGTAGTCGGGAGGACACGCGGAATCGATCTGCTCTCACGACGAACAGTCCATGCTCGGCAGGGGGAAAGCATTGGGTGTTGGCGAATCCAAAGGGAAGTAAGCGGTTATAGAAAAGGAAGACGGAGGAAAAGGCCCCTCTTTAGGATCACTCTTAGTGAGAGTCTTCAGTGAAGGAAAAGCTATGAAGGCCTCGGCTAGAGTTGCCTCTGGGGAGGGAACGAACCCATTCTTCTAGGCCTTCGGCAAAGGGATCTAACACAATCTTTCTGCGTACGAGAACTCAGGACCCTCTTCAAAAGAGCAGACAGGGTCGTGGGAGAGAACGGGGACTGTTCAAAGAAGGGCTGAAAGTTAGAGAGATCTCCAAAGCGAGCAGAGTTTGCCCGAAACGATGGATCGTCACTTAAGGAGAGGGCACGGGTTGCGAAGCCAGTTAAAACTAAAGCGAAAGGAGATTGTACTTAGACTCCTCAAGAGTCGGCAGGGCTGGTCGGCCTCTTGGAACGGGGAGCGCTTGAAGCATAGAAGTATTCGAACCTCGGAGTCAGATAGCGAGAGGGCTGAGGGAGATGAGCTACCTCGGGAGAGAAACTGAGAAAGAAGGATCTTATCTCTTTAACTCGAAGGAAAGGAGAGGAGGGAAGATAAGAAGCCTCGGCATTATTCATCGGAAACCGATGCATCTCGACCGAGGAAAACTGCTCGCAGAAAGAAAGACTATATGACACTCGACTACTCAGGCCCATGCACCCCGTGAAAGAGGGGGGATCTGAAATACTCTTCCGCCTCGTTCGAGGAGGTGGTCATCAGGGGGGAAAAAGGCATGTGAAAAGACCCGCATCTAGGAGCGAGGTCTGAAAAGTGGTCTGCTCACTCGCTAAGACGGAGCTAAGAAAGGACCGTCTAAGCGCTCCTATAAAGGAGGAGCTGGTCTTCAAGGGGAGAAAAGGGTTTCTACCGGAGCTAATAGAGGGTACGTGAAGGATACGATCGTTCGCGCGTACCGAAGAACCAGACTCATCCCCCTACGGATCAGGAGGACACGAAAATTAGGAAAAAGTAGGATTCTCTCATGCGCCTCTGTCTACCTATCACCTGGCCGCCGGAGAAAGGGGGAGAATTAAGGTCTCCTTCAAGATCGTACCGGAAGGTATCAAAGAAGAACTTTGAACTGAGGAGGGAAAGAGCGGGAGTTAAGCGAGCGGGAGATTTCTTCTTTCTCGGCGATACGAAAAATCCATTGGGGGGGAGGGGGGAATTCGAGTCTTCCCATATGGGCAAAATACCAAGCCGTCCCCCCTGAGCAAAAGGAAACACATCATAAAAAACTTATCTCCAGACAATCGATAGGGCTGGAGTAGAAGACAGGCTTCTTACACTCCAACTGTTTCAGGGACTCACGATCCCGAAGGGGGTTTGATACCTATAACTGCACCTGGGGAAAGAGACAAACCACTTGCAAAGAAGATCGAGGGCTTAGGTCGGGACTGGTCGTTCCCTTTCAGCCGTGAAGCGAAGGGATGAGCACTTTATGTACTACAGGTCATTGAAAAAAAAAGGGTTAAGTTGTAAGTTCTGGGAGTTCTTCCCTCGTAAGAAAAAGCAAGGAAAAGCCCTCTTGAGCGCCGTCGAACAGGAGGAATCCACTAAAACCGCGACACACGTAAAAACTGGGGGGAGCCGTCCCTCGTCAGCGAGATACTAATTAGCACAGTCGGAAGGTCGTATCACGAAGGAGGAGGAAGGGTGAGACAGTGACCTCATTTCTTTTATAGTTGTGCTACGCAGGGCTCATCAAAAAATAAACTTGATTCTCAAATTCACGATGAGGTTCCCCCAGAAAATCCTGGAAAGAAGGAAAAAATCGAACCTCATTCCTTCTCCTATACAGGGGGTAGGGGGGGAAGAAGGTTCTTTCGGGGTCGAGTTCCTCAGAACTTTCAGGCGTACGTCTTCTAGAAAATCGGGTGCCATTGTGCTCTCCGAAGGGGAAGGGGAGGAATGGGGGCTCCTTCTCAGTCTACGGGAGTCGGACAGTGTGCTGCGCCTGCAATAAAGAGGGGGGGGAAGACAGCACGGGCTCCCGGCTCTCTCTTTCTCGCACGGCCCATGACCGAAGAAGGGGGGGAAGTATGACCTACTCGGCTCACAACGCCTCAGCAATGGGCAATTTATTTCACTAAGAGGATTTCGACGTTAAAGAAGGGGCGAACTCAAAGCCGTGGCGCGAAGGGGAGCCGTCTGTCGGGCAGTGTAGCAGAGTTTTGCCGCTAGAAACCGAAGACGCACACCAGGTTCGAAGGCCGACCTGGTAGAACTCGTTGGCTCCTAGGTGGTTGAGGGGGGGAGAAAGAGGAACACAATGGTGCACCCCAAGCAAGCCACTAAGACGTCGAGCTTATAAGAGGGGAAAAAAATGAGAGACATCAGGGACATACAGAACAGGGGGGTCGAAAAGAGAGGGAGGGGACCTGCATCTTAGAATCGCGAGGGTGAAACTCGCATCGAAAACTGTCCGAGGAATCAAAAGACCTATCCGCTTCTATGTGAAACGCGCCGAGACGTCAGGGGAGAAAAAAGGAGGATCTGAACCGATCGGATCGTCGAGGAGATTGACGTGATTCAGAAAGGGGAAAGAGCAAGGTCGAAAAGGAGGAAGGAGAGATAGATCCGCTTGAAGAATCAATCCCGTCAAAGCTGTCGTCGTAATCCGCCCCACGAAAAAGGGCACTAAAAATCTTGTGAGCTCTTCCCACAGCGGGTCGGGGGAGGGCCGGCGTTCTAGCTCAAGCTGAAGGGAAAACTCAAGAGACCCGTGAGCTGCAAGTGAACGGCAAGACAGTCAGAAAAGGAGGAGAGGCGTTTTCTTAATCGAGGGAGAAGGGAGGCACTTCGGCAAATAGAGTCGGTTCTGCTTTGCCCACAGTGGGCTGGGCTCAAGCCCGCGAAAACCGCGTAGGAACCAGACGGCCTCTCAGATTCGGAAGGTTTCTTGAGGAAGCAAAACCCTGGGGGAAACGCGAACATAAGGAAGACCACTCCGTCTATGCCAGAAGGAGGGAATTACGTCAGAAGAGACCGCGGCGAGCAGGTACCGCATGGAAGTTCCTAGAAGTCAGGGGGAGAAAGGCTTGACGTTAGGAGGGGATAGTTTTAGACATTGAGCCCCTCTGGGCTAGATTCAAAAAAGACACTCTGCTTACGATCTTATTCCGGGTTAAGAAAGAGTTGGTCGAAGAGCTGACGGGGAGACCTCTCATGCAGCTCTCACCTTCCTCTTGGGGATAGCTTCCTCTATCCAAATGATAGAAAAGAAAGCAATACTTGGCCAAAGGAAAGGTTAGAATAATGTTTCTTCAACCTCTACTAAACCTTTGGGATCAAAAGGAGAATGAAAATTTCAGAGTCTTATCGTGTCACATGAGGGATGCTTTGGGGAAATAAGACGGGTGCCTCCTAACGACGCTTTAGTCCGTAAACTGGAAAAGGAGGGAGAAAATTGAAACGTAGCTCTTCACCAGTGAGAACGCTCTACGAGGAGAAGCACGCCGGAGAGGCGAGTTCTCTTTCCCGACGGAAACTGTGTAAATCGATTCGAAAATAAGCTTTTTTCAGGGCGGAAAAAGAAGAGAAGACCGGAGGGCGACAGATTTCTCCGTGGTCCGCTTTCTTCAAAAGAGAGAGTAAGCTCACCCGGCGGTTAAAGCTCAGGCTACCCGCGTTTGTACGCACCAGGTGACTAATCAATCTATTGAAGAATAGAAAAAGACCTAGTTAACTTAACGGAAATCCAAGCAGACGAAACACTACCCCTAAGGAGGGAGGGAAAAGAAACTCCTCGGCGTGATGCCTATTTATTTATCAGGGCTTTCAGAACTCCCCTTGAGGAGGGCCTGATCTCGCTTAACCTTCAAAAGAGGTTGGGATGTCAGCTTCCGAGGAACGAGGTCTATCTCTTAGGACGCAGTGGCAAAGCGGGAGTCCGGTGTTGCTGAGGGTGAGCATTGAGGACGGGAATGTATTCGCAGCCCGGCCTCGTTTATTAAAGGAAGCTTCCTCACTCAATAACTCATACATGCAATCGGCTCGTTAGCTCCTACGGGAGTGGGGGGAGCTCTCCCTTCCGGGCTCAGAGGAAGCCGAGGAAATAGAAGAGGAGAAGGGGAGGCGCCTACATGTTGGAATGAAGTCGCTATTAACGGAGATCTAAAAAAGTCCGGAGTAATAAAATGTTTTCTCTTACTCTACAAAGTAGGGGGACGAGTACACATCGAGACAGAGGAGGGAGATTCGGGGGGGAATAAGCGAAAGACGATTAGCTCCGGAGAGAATAAAGATATAAAGGGAAAGGAAAGAGACTAAGATCTAGTAAACGAGACGGGGGGGACCGGGGTGGCTGCTACTTTGGCTAGGCTGCCGAGGACCGAGAGCTACAAAGAGAGAGATCAGGACCTCACCATTTTGACTCGGAAAGGGAAGGAAAAATATCCGAGAGGGAGAAAAGCCTATCTCGAGTCGGGGAGGAGCAGGAAGGAGGTGAGGCTTGTCTTCCTACTGTGACTTTTTTAACGTCGGTCAGAGGAGGAGGCGAGGTGAGGTCCGAGCTTGTGGGGAAGAGGTCTACAGGGGTCCATCAGGAGTTGATAAAGGGAGAATCAAGGAGAGTATCTCTCCACAAAAGAGGATGAGAAATCTAGCAGTGTCAAGTTAAAAAGCCGACATCAGGAGGCACGGGGAGGACATATCCCGACTCCTAAAATATTGATGCTCGGGACAGAAAGGAACAAAAAACCTTCTCTTTTGATATAGATCGAATATCTCGGTAAGGAGGGAAGTCCCAATAATAAAAAAAGAGAAAAGTAGGAAAAACAAAAAAAGATCCTAAGCGGGTGGTCGACAGAAACTCTAGAAGGTCTTGCAGTCGCATCAGGGGAGAGGCCTCGGACTGCGAGAAGGGAAGAGGTCGTTACATCGCGCCGGAGAAACCTGAAATGTCTTCAACCGTTCGGGGCGCGACACCGTAGAGGGAAGGAGATCTCTCAGATCTAAAAACAGCGGTTTTCAAGACTTCCTAGACTCGCCAAGGGAAAGGAAAAGAAATTTAAGGGAGTCACGGAACAGAGACCGCGGCGATAAAAATTAAGAGGAGAGCTTGGGGTCAGAACCAAGGCCGCCGACGGAGATCACGCTAAGGAAGGAAAGAAGGGAACTCATAAATTCCTGATATTCATAGAAAAATAACTTCCGACCTCAGAAAAGGACCGATTGGACGAGGGAGGACTGTGGGATTCTACGCAACGAAGAGTGTGTCACGCGGCCGTCTCAAAAGGGGGACTTGGGAAAATGAAAACTCTAACATCACGAGGCTGGAGAAGCCGTCAAGCTGAGCCGAACGTAAGAAGGATCCGGGAGTTCTACTCGACTTCTGAGGACCCATAGGACGTCGACCTCGAAGAAGAACATAGTAGCAGGCTGGCCGACTCTCCCCTATCACTCGGTCGGAAAAAAGAGTGCATCCCGTTCAAAGGAAGCCCCTATTTTCAAATTAGTTTGGGAAAGGAGGCAGGAAATGGACTCACCGCTGGTCTGCCTGCATCTGCGCGCCATACTCTTGGATGGGAATTGGGGGGAGAACCCTAAACTTTAAAAAAAAAAAATCAAGGCTGGTTCTTAGTGAAAGGATCGCGGAGCAAGAGAAAGATGGGACGACCCGGGATTAGGCAGCGCTCGCCGCCAGAGCAGTCTACAAAAAGAGAGAAAAACTTACATAGTTCTCAAACGTCCTAGACGGGACGAAGACGGAAAGGGGGTTAAGTGAAGAATGGGTTAGCCGGCGCGGGGGAGGGGTCTATCTTCACGTGTATTAAGAAACCGCCTTGCGGGTGGCTCTTCAGAAAAAAGGAGAGGAAGCAAGAGCGAAGGATTCCTCACGTCACTATGACTGGCTAAAACGACTGATCCTCCAAGGAGAAAAGAGGAACCACTTAGGATACGAACTGATCGTCGACACGTTTCTTTCGTAGAGGTTGCCGCTCCAGTCGGTGGGGGAAGAGTAGGTCGAAGTGGCCTTGATCTAGAAAGCTCCTAAAAGGAGCGGCAGGAGGGAAGGCGGAAGGTTGCGAACTGGAGATTTGGTGCCTCAGGGCAGGCCTGGGCCTGTAAGGAGAAGGTCGAACAGTTCCCATACGATCCGCCTCCGAAGTCCAATCTGAGCCTTAAGGGGGGGGGGAAGGGTTTCCTGCGCCGCCGGGAATCTGGGAAGATCTTCCTCGCATTGTGCGAGACGCCGTGGTGAGTTGGGAACAAGATCGGTTCCTCAGATTAGGGTGAGGCGCAGCTACAAAAAGAGGAAGTAAATTTAAATACAAGACGGTTGTCCTAGAAATAGGGGGGGTTAGAAAAGAAAAGCTAGAACCCTCAACAGAATAAGACTAAAAGGGCCCGTTCCAGAGAAAAAAGGGAAGACAGGATCAGAGGGGGAACTCTGACGACTTCGGGACTTCTGACGTCCTTAAGAAATGAGAATCAATTGTCTAGGGTTGAAGGATAGAATAGATCGCTCTCTACCTGCGCAAAGAAAAAAAGATAAGAGGACAAATGAAGGAAACGTATCTCGGGGGTCGTCGACGTGGAAAAGAATCTCGTGGAAAACCTACTCGGATCGCTAAAAAGAAGAGGAAATAAAAGG
>Ga0179591_1192418_pt1 | contig 23889 bp, 26 predicted proteins | sample CZOMad2_1_08_16f_FD_182891 | JGI IMG/M metagenome (GOLD analysis project Ga0179591, IMG submission 182891) | Vadose zone soil fungal communities from Angelo Coast Range Reserve, California, USA - CZOMad2_1_08_16fungal (PacBio error correction) | ecosystem: Environmental > Terrestrial > Soil >...
TGGCAAGAGGGGGTGGGGGCAGAGTTGTAGTCGACCACAAAAAGCCGGAAATATGAAAAGGGACCGGGTGTTCAGCTTCAGCTATGACCCCAACCTTAGGGCTGGGCTGGGATGGATGTGAAAAAAGAAGGAGGCGTGGAAACCTGGCCGAACTTGATGCAAGAGGATGCGAAGCCGAGCAGAGGGCGTCCCCCAAAGGGAGACCATGTGCGAGGAGAGGAAAGAGGGCGAGACTTCCGACCTAGAAAAGGGGTGGGTGCCAAAGGCCGGAGATCAGTGGTCCGGGAGAGCAGAGACGTACTCGAAAGCAAAACCTCTAGGAAAGCCAGCGAAGGTCCGTGGAACGTACCCCCCGAAAGTCGCTACGCCGCGCGGGTCAGCGCAGCTAAGGCCCCCAAGGTCAACTAGGGAAGGGAGGGGGCCAACAAAGGAAAAGAAGGAAAAAGGAAGGGCGGAATCCTTCTGGGAAACCCCGCGTATCTGATCGGAAAGGAAGAAAAGAGGAAAACAAGGGGACCACGGCAGGACGTGGCCGCCCCCACAAGCCATCAAGCAAAAAAACGCAAACCAAAAAAAAAAAAAAGGTCTGCTGACTAACAGCTGGAGGAACTTCTGTTTCGGGTCGCAAGCTAGGGAAGGATACATCCCCCGACCGGAATAGATCGAGACCATTGTCTCGGTGGTGGAGGTTCAGACTAAGGAAGGAAAAGGTGAGCGGAATGTCTGAGGGGAGGTAAAAATACGAGGCGCCGGAAGGTAGCGGCAGTTACCACAAGCGAGGGTGTCAGAGCGCGGTCAGCGGGTCGCAGAGGGAAAAAAGACAGCGACCATCCAACTGGGAAAGGTCTGTTTTCCCGATCTTACCGCTATAACGGGGCTCCTACCCCGGTGAAGGTCAGCAGCCAGGCGTATGTCCACGGACTCTGTCGTGAAAGACTAGAAAGAAGAGGGGAAGAGCGGCCGTTCCTCTTTGAAAAAGAAAATCCGTCCCGTGGGGGGAAAACGCGGCAGCGCAAACAACAGGGGCAGCCGCCAAGAAAGATGGCCGCTATTGGGAAGGAAAAGGGCGCACGCCGGCCCAGGACGGAAACCAAAAAGTCCAGCCGGATCCAGTAAGCTGGGCGGAAAAAAAATACCATAAAAAAAGCTGTGACCGGCGTTGGTGGAGCCGGCAATGACCTGAAGGTGCCACCCGGTGTCCTTAACGAGAATGCCCGGATTGTCGCGCTGGCAGCGTAAATGCAGTACCTGCCGCGGGAAGCCAGGAATCTGGCACCGGAGGAAAGATCGAGGACGGCCGCGACGCTTTCCAGAAGCTTGGAGACGCGAGGCTCTGGCACTCCCAGGGAGGAAAGAGCCGGGGCCGAACAACGCGGCGAGAAAATTGGAACTGCGGCAGATAAACCATAAAGGGGGCGAAGCAAGAAGGAAAAGAGAACGCTGGCAGCCGGTGCTAGTATAGCAGCGGTCCCTTTAGGCTATCCTGGGGAGGAAGGAAGAAAAAACTCCGCGCCGGGCCCAACCGCACTACGCCAACAAGAGGGGGGGGTCTCTAGAAAAGGGAGGTGAACGGGTCCGGGAGCAAGAGGGCAGGGATTCCTCTCAGGCAGAGGAGGCGATCTCTCTCAACAAAAAGGAAATAGGGAGGGGGTCGCGAGGGCGAAGAGATTCACCTCCAGAATCCGCCTTGTTTTCCAAGTTCCGGATGACAAAAAACTTACAACCATTGCAAAGGCGCGGCCTGCGGGACTGATTGGAGGGCGGCCGGGCGCCAGGAGAGCCTTCGCCTTTCGACGCCGATACAGCTGCCAGGGCCAGGATCAGTCACTAAAAAGGGAGGGAAGCTTTGGGTCTTTGAATCAGTCTCGAAAACAGACTTGCTGGAGCCTCCGTCAGGGCACGCCGGAAGGGAAATCGTTGTGCAGCCAACCTTTCGAGACTGCCCGTCAGGGGACGGGGGGAAAATTCCTCCATATAAAAAAAGGGGAATCCGGAAGCAGCGAGCGGGAATGATTCCGCTCGCTGGACGCGTTACGAAGATACCATCTCAGGAAAACCAAGAAGGGATTAGCCAGATGCAAAGTCTGCGGAAGGCAACAAAGTCCTCGAGGTACTTGAAAGAAGGGGGGGTCCTCCCGTTCAGTTCCTACCTGCAGGAAAAAAAAGCTTCACGCAGGGAAGCACAGTGGGAGAGACCGACACCATGAAACTTTTCCGGTTGCCAGAATCTCTACTTTTAAGGTCTCCTGGGGAGGTGAAAAGTCACTTACAAAAGCCGGAGGTATCTTACCTAAAACTTGTGGGTTAATAGAACGAAAAGAAAGGGGAGAAAACACCACGGGACGGCGTCCTAGAGACTCTTCACCAGGGACACGAGTTGCCGTATGCTTGGTAGAGGGGTGGAAACCGAACGCAAGTACTGGGGCCAGTCGCCGTTCGAAGAAAGGTGAAAGCACCGGGGGCAGAGTCCGTCCAGATCAGAAGATCAAACAGTCGGGTGAAAGATTTGCCTGTGAAAAAGGGGCGTAACTATACCAGCAATGAAAGGCGCCTTCGCGTCAAAAACTCTGGTTGGCCAGCCGATATCAAATAAAGGATCAGCAGTCCGACAGAAAAGCCGCCTTAAAAAAGAGAAAAATAGCGTCAGAAGGGACGTTCAAAAAGGGGGACCTGAAACACGACGAAGTAAGAATGGAGAAAACTTCGTGTTAAAAGCCATCATCGCAAAACTCCAGAAAACAGACGTGGAAAAGGAACTTGTGCTTCAGCGGGAAAAGGAGTGTGTGGTGAGACTTGAGGCGGACCATGTAAACGAGGGCCAAGGTGCGTACTCGGAATTGGAGTACGAGCAACGAGTAAGCGTCGCTGAGCAAAGCACGGCTTCCATGAACAAAAGAGAACGGCCGGTACAGGGGGAAGGTCTTACCTGCTTGTTTGCCATCGATAATTCCTCGCGGAACAGAGTGGTCCGTGTGCTTGTAAGAAAGATCACCAGCTATCTGCTAGTGCTTGGGTAGTAAAAAGAAGAAAGGAAGAAAAAAAAAAAAAAAAAAGAAAAAATCTGTCCTGACCTGAGACGAAGGTGTCCTTCAGGGGTCTACCAGGGAGAGAAAGAAAACAAACGATCTAAGCAAAACTTGGAGGGTCGCATTCACGAAAAACCAGGATCAGAACTTAAATGGTCAACAGGAAAACGAATAGGGACTACCGCGGAGAGCTTGAAACGAAGAGAAAGCGGAAAGGAGACCAGGGCGGAAAGCCTCTGTTGCCTTACTTCATCCACCCGCCAGACAAGAAGGGGAAGAGGGGCATAAAGAGGGGGAAAAAAAACAAGGTACGTCAATCGACCGGAGCATTATCGTGGGGTGGTGGAGAAGGACCATCTGACGAGTCAAAAAAAAAAAAAAAAAAAATTAGCATATAAACTTTAGAGAGGCTGAGAGTTTCACGTGGGACGCCCCTCCGTGAGCTGCCGTTCTTCTACGGCAGACGGAATAAAGACACAAAAGGCTCAAAGGAGAGGAGAGAAATAAGGAAATATCGCCCACATCGATCGACAACGTCGTCCGACGTAAAGGGGGGAGGGGTAAAAATGAGAAGACCGGAAAAGAAAGAGGAGAAGGAAGAAAATGCTTCTAACGGTATCCACACAGCCCTGGTCGGAGAAGCAAGACCGAAGCACGTGGACTGGGGGAAGGGGGACGAAAAACGTGAGTCATCGGGAAGGAGGGAACGCGTCAGGAAAAGGCTTACCATGCTCTTTCCCGGGGTTCGTCGGAATATAAAGAGCTTCTGCGTCATCGAAGGGGAGGGAGGAGAAAAGAGCCACAGCAAAAACGGAAAAAAACAACACCACGGAGGCCGACACCGAAACATAGAAGGGGCACGCAGAGGTCGGGAACTGGAGAGCTCGTTTACTTGAAAGGACTAAGGATGACAGAAATTTTCCCAGATTAGGGGGAGAAATTGCAGACCCAGAACTAGGAAGTCCTAGACGGCAACCAAATGCAAAGATGACAATCCAGTCGCTGTTTGGTCTGCGTACATAAAAAGACCGGTCGCAAACCGGAAAGGGCGAAGCTAACCAGCATCCAGAAAGGGAACACCTTCCCCGATGGAGGAAAAAGGAAAGCGACTGAAGAACGAGAAAAAAACAAGGAATGAGACAAAAGGCCGACATCTGGTAGGCGCTCAGACATCCTCAAGGAGAACCACCGACTGGCACTTGCAAAACGTTAGAGGAAAGTACTGAAGGAAAAAAGGGCCGAGTTAAACTAAATCTGTTAGGGGCTGCACGCCCCAAAGCTGAAGACTCAAAGATCGACGCCACAAAAAAAAAAAAAAAAAAAAAAAAGAAGGGAAAAAAACCAGAATTGAAACTTATTCTTAAGCTAGAAAGACACAGGTTCGGATGAGGTGCAGAGATAGTGGGACAGAGGTGGTTGAGAAGGAAAGCGCGGGGGGAGTCGCGGAAACCTCGACGTTCAGTAAAGGGAAGCACCCAGCCGCAACGGGGGACAGAGGGAAACAGTTATCGAATCAAAAAGGAGGAACAGGGAGAAGGAAACCTGGACAAAGGTCCCTCATTTGAGGACCTTAAACGAGAATGTGGGTCCTCAAACACATCATCGGGGGGTTGCGGTTCAAACTACCCAGAAAAGAGAGGGGAACTCCTCGCGACCGGGGAAGGAATACAGGCTACCCACTAAAGGTAATTCGGGCTGTGAATCAGGGGTTGGGACAAACTTTCTGGTCAGCGGTTAAAGGGAGGGAAAACGGGCCCCACCGGACAGGGTCGTCACCAAGAAAGACATCGAGGAGAAGGGGACTGGTTTCACCCGAGCCGCGTGTCGGTCTTATAGAAAGGGAAATTTTCCCGTGTGGAGGAGGCTGGCTCAAACAATTGAAAGGAGTGCATCAGGGGGAAAAGGTCGTGAAAGGGGGTACTGTCCCCCCCCAGGATTTGTTAACTGAGATGAGAGAAGCTGCAGGGGGGAAAAAGTCGTCAAAAGACGCATACACAAACCAAACTAAGAACGATAGAAGTGGGACGGGAAAGGCTTCCGGACTTTAGGGGGGTGGGAAAAAATGTGCCGGCCAAAGGGAAATCGGGGCAGGTCTCGCGCATACTCAAAGACAGAGCGCGGCCTTCATACCTGGAAAGGAGGGCGTGCGAGCTGGAGACGGGGGAAATCCAGGGACTGAATTACATTGGAACAAGTTACGAAGAAAAACACTCAGATGAGGAACCTCACTGGAACGGCACGCCCAGGGAAAAAAAAAGCGTACTCCAAAAGGGAGGGGGAAAGAGGCGTACGGGAAAGCCGTCATAAATGAGGAAACCCCCCGACAGAAGGGGAAAAACGTTTTAAGGTCGGCAGGCGCGTCAACGGGACTGAGGAAGGAAGAATCTTCTCCTCGAGATAAACATGAAATCAGGGCTCAGAGGTCGCGAGGAGAAGGGAGCATCAGGGGTGAGGCGACCGCGATCATGCTTCTCGGGGGCGAATTCGATTGAAGGGGGGGATCCAAAAGACCACCTCACCGGCGTGGCTAACGAAAGCCCGAACAAGAAAATCATGTAGAACGAGTGTTGTGGGAGGGCGAAACATTGTCAGTCAAAAAAAAAAAAAGAGACGGCGGCCTGTAGAGGGATAATTATCAGGGGGGTTCATAGTTAGCCCCGAGAAAGAAAGTCTGGAGGGGAGGTTCCAACCAACAGAGACTTGACCAGAATTTCCGACCTTTCTTCCTCTGTGTCGTCAGACCTATCTCGAGGGGGGGAGGGGGAAAAGGGACAATGTCACCGTGACCATGGCGAGAATCAGGGATGATCGGCGCCTGAAAAAAGCGAACATGTGGAGGGAAAACCTGATAGAGTGTTTTCCTTTCGAAAAGAAGCTTACTCGAATGGAAAAGGGATAGCTTCGTGCGCCGCGAAGAACAGGACACTTACCCCGCAATAAAAAAAAAGAATGGAGACGATCGAGATGATCGGCGATCTACGAAAAGGGAACCACGATTTACAGCATGAATGCTCTCGGGCCACAACCGAAGCAAGTACACGGGACTCACTGCGGGAGGAAACTGTGCGGGTCCCGCGCTCTATCGGAAGTCTCGTCCGGACAAGACTAGTACGCCCCCTACGGCAGAAAAGTGGGGACAGGAAGTCAACACCATCAAGTTGGAGCTTACGGGGAAAAAAGGTGATCGTCGTTGGAACGGTGGGTTCAAAAAAGGCCGGTTGAGAACGTGCCCACAAGGCGAGGACGCGGAAAGTTTAGTCGGGTGAGTCCTGGTGACCCTTGTGCTTCCAGCTTAACCTGAAGGGGGAGAGGAATCGCTGGGCGGGGGGGAAAAAAAAATCGTGGGGATAGAGGCACCCACCTAGGGAAAGAGAAAAGACTTGAGAGGAATACCGGCGAGACAAAAAAATCCTTGTTAAACCTAAATGAGGGAAGAAAGCCTGACCGCGATGAAGCAGGGGAATAACCAGTGAAACTGCAGGCGGTACCGGGAATAGGCTAGCATTTTAAACGCTCGTTCTTCAACCACACATAAAACAGGAGAGAGGAGCCTTCAATTTTGGAAAATCCGGAATGAGACCGTAGGGAGTCACCTGCGAAAGGAATTCACACACTTGAGAGGGGGACAACAAGATCGGCGGCGCGGCCGCATGGGAGAAAAGCAAAAAAAGCCGAAAGCAAACAATTAGGACCCACAGATCCGGGTCAGAGGTGTCTTTCTAGAACTGCGTTCGGATGGGGGGGACATGGTCCGTGAGGGGAACTTAAAGGGAAAAAAGTGGGGATCCTCCAAAATCGGACGCGGGTAAAATGGCCCGGCCATCTTGTACAGATACCGGGGTTGGGGGGGGGGGGGGGGGGGGGGGGGGGGGGGGGGGGGGTGGGGGGTGGGGGGGGGGGGACTCGGCGAGGTTATCAGATCGGTATCGTCTCCAGGCCAGGCTCAGTCAGGGAAAAAGGAAAAAGACCAGTCGCTCGGTCAGGGGAAAAGGGGTATTCATATAACCTCCAAGACGGTGCGCGCAAAAGGGGCAGGTAAAAACTCGACAGTACTGGGGAAATTCGGAGCCGTCCCATCGGGATGATAAAAAGAAGTAAACTATCACGCTTTGTCTCCGCCATAAAGAAAGACCGGCGGGAAGGGAGTGCGCCCAAGAGGAATAAGGCCAAGACTCAGGAAAGGAAAAAGGGAAACACTAAGCCCAACGCCCTGCCTACGAGAGACCGTAACTTGTCCTTGGGCGCGAATGAAGGGAAAAATCCTTGCCGCGCATGCAGATTCAGAGAATCATAAAAAACGGATTGAGTATTAAGATCGACCCCTCCTGAGAGTCACGGAAAGTGAAAGTGCCACTTCGAACCCTTTCACAAGGGGAAGTTTCGATTCTCTGGCTGGATTTGGGAGGTCGCCCGGGGAGGGGGGGAAAGGGGAAGGACCGGATCAAGGCGCCAAGAGGTGAAACTCGGGTCGATGAGGGAAAAAACAAGACAGCGTTGATCTGTTGAATCGCTTACTAACGACAAGAAGGAGACTAGCCTAAAGGGAAGAACTTACTCTGGCCCGAAGGGGTCGCCCGCGTCTCGACTACAACTGGGAGAAAACGACCCGGCTACCTTACCCAAAGAGCAGGGACATCTTTCGGTGGGGATGTGGTGAACAAAATCGCGCTGGCAGGGGGACGGAAGAGCCCAGGATAAGACCCGAGCGAGAAAAGGACGCGGGGGAGGAAAAAGATAGCCGGCCATAAGGGGCAAGCGCCTCTAGTAATACCTAAAGCACTCCTTGCAGTGGCCACCACATTACACAAGCTCCACCAAGTTTGAACCCTCAAAGAGGAAAAAGATTTCCTCCTGCACTAAGAAGAATGTAACTAATTTGCGGAGGAACAGGGAAGAAAAAAGCCAGCAACAAAGGGATCGATATTGCAATAAAATGCAGTTTTGAAATAGAAAAAAGTTGATAAAAAAAAGGGAGGATAGGATGAATCTTCCCCTAGATTCTGAAAGGAAAAGAAAGGGCCTCGGCGTATAGGAGGTGGGGTCCCGACGAATTGAAAAGACTTCAGAAGGGAGAAAAAAAGTGCTGCACGTGGTCATGCTGAAAAACCCGATCTCGTTGGAATAAAAAAAGGGTCCACGCATCGGGTGCCAGTAGAGGGGGACAGGGACGGGGAAAGGTCCGAAGAAAAAAAACCAGGACCAGAGCATCGCTTTGGAAACTGCTCGCGAACAAGTCCACTACCGGCGCCTCGGTCACTGGAAAAAAACAGCCGGGGAGGAAGCGACACAGGCAGAGGTCACGGCGCTAAACCACAAGGGAAATGATAAACAACAAGCGAACTTGAACGCGCGAAAAAGACGTTCGGTTTTCCGAATAAAGGAAATCGCGTGCACAAGAAGACACCCAGCTAAAAAACGAAAGCGTCAACGACCCGGGAGTATGTTGTATAAAAAGATCTAAAGAAGCCGCTTGCCAAGGGGGATAAGAAAAAGGGGCACTTGATTGACGAGCAGACGCAAAAGCGCGGGACCCGAAAAGGAATTCCGCCCTCTCGCTCTTCCGGCGTTAAACACATTAGTGGGGGGGGGGTCATCGAGAGGGCCGGAGAGGGGAAAGAGGTTACTTCCGCGCTAGCAACGGAGGAGAGATAGAAATATACGTTGCTGTTTTGGGCTTCCCTGACCTGCTAATTGAGAGAACCTTTCGGTGGCATGTTTCGAGTGGAAAATTGGCACTGACACAACAAGACGAAGAAAAGGGTGCACGCCAAAAAAATTTTCGCTGGGGTCAGGGAACATGGCTCGCCGCCAGAACAAGAAAGCGGAAACCTGGGGGGACGGGGAAAATTTTGAAAGAGGAGGAATCCCGAGGAGATCTGGATCCAAAAAGGCGCATCCCGTTCGGGGAAATGGCAGAGAAACCTATGTGGATGTGAAGGAAAAAAAGCCCACCATACATCATTTACGGGGGGCATCAATCAATCATTACAAAGAGGACCTCAATGAATGCCGGCTTTTTTGGGAAACACGATCGTCCGCGTCACCAAACGAAGAAAAAGGAAACAAAAAAAAAGGCTAACGAGGGCAAAGGCCGAAGCTGAGGGACCAAGTGCGGTCAACCGTAAAAACCACGCATTATCTTGAATTCCTCTACTGAACTGGGGACGGAGAAACCCGCTCCTAATGATGAGGAGGAGAGCAAAGAATAATGAGCATACCAAAAAGTGGAAACAAAAAGTATATCGCTGGCAGCTCATCGGGAAAGAACCTAAATACTAAGAGCCTATGCCGACTCTGCTTCGAAAAAGTAAACACGACGGTAATCGCTTCGAGCGACGACACGGTACGTCAACTTGCGTGGGGGGAGGCCGGGGAGGATGAAAGAGTCGCTGTCATGCAAAAAGGGAATATTTCGTCTTTCAAAACCGTCAAGGGGCACTACCGGAGGTCTCCTCAAATATGAGGAGGAAATCCCTGCGGCGGACTCGGAGGAACCTCACCGTAGGCCAAAACTAAGGTCCCAGCTCCGCAGGCCTAAGGAAAGGGGTCTTTGACGAGCTGCCAGGTACTGTAGACTAGAGCCAAGGAAAAGAGGGGGACAATTTGATATGCCGCGCCCCCGGCCTACCCAAAAGAGGTAAAAAATATCCGGTCGGCCACTCCGCTGGTTGCTGCGTCAAGACGGAAAAATCGGTCCCCCCCAACCCATCTGTGTAGAAAACTGCACCATAAGACTCATGACAAAAGGAAACGTGGCATGAGGCTAGGGAGAAAGGTCAAGATTCATGCCGGAGGAAAAAAAAACCTACATTCGGCCATCAGGAGAAAGAAGACTGCTCCAGCGGAAAAAGCAGGAAAACCTTCAGGAAAGTAACCACTACTCTATTTAAAGGGTGCCTTTCGGGACGAAATCTTGAAGGGGAGAAAGGGCTCAAAGAGCACGGAAAGCACACAAAAGAAAGAAAAAAAGGTCCAAAATGGATGACATCCTTACCAAGGTCTGTCTCATAGAGAATAGAGTTGTCGAGGGAAGAGGGTTATGGGACATGGTTGGGGGACCGCCGCAGACGAGACTTTTATCGCAAAACCAAGACTCTCCTAAACGGGACAAACGCCCATCGAACGGAAACGTAGGAAAAAGGTGTCATCTCTCGAAACACCACACGTATTTGAATATAAGATGAAACTGGACAGACGGACCACGTTCGCGAGGTAACGGACCTGAAAGCCGAGGAGGGAAGGCTAAAACCGCTATGCGGCTGAGGAGGGTATCAAACAACCATAGGGCCCATACTGAAGAGAGAAAAGACCCACCGGGCATTCTCTAATTCTCCAAAGGAAGGGCAATTCAATAAGGTTATGAGGGATCACTTCGGAAACGGACTGGCACTTGACGGCAACCAAAGCCAAAGAAAACAGGGATGGAAAAAAAAAACAATACCATTCAAGGTCGGCATAAGAGGAGCCAAGTGCCGAAGGAGTGGCCTGATTAAAGGCGCGTCCGATTTCTAAAGGGGGAGAATCTGTCTGGGCACGAGGTACCTCGTGAAAGGAAAAGAAAAAAAGCGGGAAAGTGGTGGTACCGGTACTGAATCTGGTGAACGTAGTCCTCTATATCCGGGTGTGGAGCGGGGGGGAGGAGGTTACTAAGCAACCCAATCAAACAAGCAGAAGGGGGTTTGGTGGGGGGTGGGGGTGGGTGTGTTTGGCGTCCCAGGGAGGGGGAGGGATAGGAGTGGGAAGAGGAGGGGGGGAGGGTGGGGAGGGGTGAGGGAGGGTGTGAAGGAAGAGCTAGGAAGGTGGGGGTGGGAGGGAGGGTGAGAATAAAACGAGAGAAGTAGTGAGAGAGAGTAAAGAGAGGGGGGGGGGGAGAGGTGGGTGTAGGAAAGAGGTGTATGAGGAAAAGGAGGAGGGGGTCAGTGAGGAAGAGGGTGGAAAGGTGGAAGGGAGGGGGGGAGAGAGGGGGGAGGGATGATGGCGGTAGAAGGGAAATAGTAGGGAAGAGAAGGGGGAGAAGTGGAACATAAAGGGGGTAGGAAAGAGTGTAGAAAGGGAGGGAGTGAAAGGAAAAGAGGTAGGGGAGAGGGGGCAAAAGGGGAGGATGAGATAGAAAGGAGCTTGGAAATAGGGAGGGAGGGACAAGAGGAGGGGGGGGGAGAGGGAGTGAGGAAAAGGGAGGGTGGGAGAGTAGGGGGAACGGAGAAGAAGAATTACTGGTACGTCGTGGTTGTTCTCTCCAGTGCAAAAAGGAACTAAAAGCCCTCAGTTGAAGGTCGGGAATACGGAATGAGCAAGTCATCAGCTCCGGAACAAGGAAAGATCTTGCGTTAAAAAGCGTTTCTGGGATAAGAAAAGGTGACCTCTATGACTAGCGAAGTCATTAGATTACGCCGAGCTATATGGGTGGGGGGCAGAAAAAAAAATCCGGGAACGTCACTAGCCTGAAATGAAAAACTAAACTCAGTGGACTCTCGGCCGCGTCAGAGAATGCCTCAAGCCTCCCGCACGGGCTGAAAAGTCCTGCGTCTCCTACCGGGGGAAGTTGAGTCCAAAATAGAATCTAGGACATGCCGAGAGGAAGGCACGATTCGCTCGATGAAAACTGCCAAATACGCGATTGGAAGAAAATTGAGGCGCAATATCTCCGAGGACAACCCCTCCTATTGGGGGGGAAAGGACTTGTGCTACTCGAGGCAGAGAATTCGTGGGAGGAGAGGGGGGGTTTTTTTTGTTGTTGGTCTTCCAGCCCCCTCGTTGAGGCGAACACCCAGTTTCCCCTCCGCGCTCCGCCTAAAAAAAAACTTCTTCCCGAAGGGAGTCTACTAGGGGGTTTTGCAAAGGGGAACTATCGTGTGCGTAACAAACAAGCCGAGGCACCTCACCCGATAGGGGGTGAAGCATCTTGATTCAAAGATCTGATGTAGAGGGCTGAATGTAATGTCAAAGGAGTGTAGTTACCCAAACTGCCTAACGGGGTATAAGCTTGAAATACCGGGGTCAAAGGAGGATCCCGATTCGGGCAAAAGGAGAACCATTTAAGAGAAATGTATCTCAACCGAGCCAGGAAGTCCCGCGAAAAGTTGGGTCTTGGCCCCTTAGGGGGGAGGGGGGGGTGCACTGGCTATCCATTAAGAGCTCGAACATTAAACACCTCCGCGGGGTAAGGAAGGTCCTACCGTAAAAAAGGAAAGCGATACGAGATCGCCGGGCGAGAAAGGAGAGCCACGACAAAAAAAAAAGAGGTCCTCAGTCTTTGTAAAACAAAAAAGCACGGTGTCCAGCCCTGCCAGAGAAACAGGGGCGGGCGAAAGTTGCAGGGTTCCGCCGGAAGAGTCGGCATCAGAAGGAGAAAAGAGAGACCTGGGGCAAGAAGGGTACAGTGGAAGAAGCAATCAAAAAAACATCCGGGGGGGAGGAGACAGCGCGGTGATCCGGGGGGGAGGGGAGGGTCCCTCTGAGTCTTACTGGGGCCCTTCCAGACCGCGAGAGCCGCAAAATCAAGGGGGGGGAGCAGTCGCAAAAAAAGGAGGAAGGAAAAGTTGGAGCGGAAGGTCGGCTGGCGGGGGGACCATACCTATTCCTCGACGTTAAAATGGGTCAAGTGTTTGCCACCGTGTGGGCAAGCGAAAGAGATGGAAAGGAAGAGATATACAAAACCAAAAATCGAAAGGGAAAAAATCAGTTGTCACCGTCTTGGGGGTTAAAATTACTTAAAAGGGAAGCGGCACCAGTTTGAAAATGGGAGAAAATATGATCTGGGAAGAAATAGGTCAGGTGCCCAACACTAAGGAAGAACCTGCATTCAGATCAGGTTGGTTCGGGGAATCGGGAAGACTCATACTAAGAAAACTGTTGTCTCACCAGAAGAGAAATCAAAACAACTGGCCCGGTACGAGACAAGATCTCTCCTTTACCCTGAGACTCCAATGAGGAGAACCGCCGGCCACGTAAAAAGGGAACCGAGCCAGCCGTTAGAAAAGGGCAGCGGGTTCGTCTAAAGAAACGGTCTTCTGCGAAGGGACAGGACGAAGCAAATGAATAAGTCAACCTAAAGGGAAGGAAATCGATTAACGCGGAAAAAATGTTAGCGCTGCAGAAGGAGCTATGTAAACCTCCGCGAGGGACTTCAAGAGGGGGCGGCCTCGTCCCAGAGCGCCAGGATCAACGAAAAATCTCAGTAAGAGAGGGGGGGAAAACTCCGGGGAGTCATCTAAGAAATCCTTTCAGCGGGCGAAAAATTGACCTAACGAAGAGGGACGGCCGGCGTGCAAAAAGGTTAGATCTAGGAAAATGCTGTTACGCCTTCTAAAAGAGGAAAAGGGCTCCGCCGGTTATGCCGATCGCCGCGGAGGAAATCCTTTCTCCTCGGCCGGCCTAAAACTAAAGAACGGAGAAACGACAATCCACGCGGCCCGACTCAGGAATTCGTGGAAAAAGGGGTCTTAACCGGACGGTGCAACCCGCCAAAGCATGATTCGTCTAATCAGAAGAAAACAAAAATATGAAAAGAGAATTCTCAAAAAAAGCGCGGGGAGGGGCAAAGGGGGAAAAGGAAGCTGGCCGTACACCGGTCACAACGCCATCACTAGTCGAAGGGCGGGGTGTGGCTGCGCCGAGACGAAGGGGGGGGAAGAAGTGCCCGGCTCGCCGAAAAAAAGCGCGTCTATCTTCCAGACTAAAAGTGTTATCGGGGGGGACGAGGTCTTTAGAAAGCCGCGTGCAAAGAGCGCAAAACTATGCACGCCGAAATAAAAGAGTGGGTTCTCGGCCCCAGTCTTCGCGACTGGGGACAAAATACTTCTTCCAAGTTCCTCGGAGACCGGAAACGCGACGTACTGGGCAGGTAGGAAAACGTGCTCACGCTCCGAGGGAGAGAAGGGGGGAACACGGGATCCCCGAGCCGGAGACAGAGAAGAGCTTCTCCCTTTCCAGGCAAGCTTGAACGGAAAAAGAAAGAATCTCGTCCCTCGATGGACCGGAAAAAAAAGGCCGTTCTGCCGAAAGAAGGGGAAACAACGCGTCAACGTCCGTCCTAACTTTTACCTGTAACAAGGGAAAAAAAAAAGTAGTCATACGGCCGGCTAATAAAGGGGGGACTCTTGTTTGCCGAAAACTCACAGGCCCCAGCTGGGGGAGCGGACCTTCGTTGTGAATAGAGTTACGAGGAAACCCCCAGTCGGGCAGGCTGGGGTTAGAGGAGAAAAAGAACCGAATCGGGACTACTGACTGGGATGCTTGTGCACCTTAAGACGTTCAAAAAATCAGGATAATTTCTCTGTACCGGAGCAAACGGTTGGAAAGAGTCTTCCAAGAAAATCATAAAAGGAAAAGAGAGGGTTGCATCAAGATATGGGGGGGAATGGGCTCGATTTGACTAGCACCTCAAGGGAAAAGTATCTCCGCCAAATCTGCGGTGGGGGTTCCGGAGATAAGACACTAAGTCGCCTCGTTCTGTGAAACAAAAGGAAAACTGGCCGCTCCAAAAGGCTCTTCAGCCTTTCTTCGAAGAGAGACACAAAAGGCGCGCTCCGAAAAGACGTAACGGGACGGACCGCATCGCGTCGAATCCAGGAAAGAAGAAGGGGCTCACAGCGCTGGGGAGGAAACGCTACCCTGCTGGGTTGCGGAGGAACACTTTCCTGAAATAAGGGAGATAGAAGGGGAAGAGTACGAAAAAGAGGGTTAACCTGCTCGTTAAAAAGGAGTCAGCCCGCGAAAGGGGAGACCCAGGTATTGGGTGGTTTGCCATCGAACGGCGAGAAGCGTTTTCATGGGGCGGGGAAAATCGCGAGCCTGCTAGCAGGAGAAATCGTCCAGGAGGTGGGAAAAACGCATGGAGGAGGCTAAAGCCGGCGGTGCAAGGGGGAAACTGAATACAGGTTCGAGACAAACAACTGAGACTAGGCCGGTTGTGCACGACAAACAAGTCCGGTCTGAATTAAACGAGAGAAGGCTCTCATACCCGCGGAAAACACGACAGTGTCCTCAAGGCCAAGCGTTTAACCCGCGGCGATCTTCGGCTGAGGAAAAAGCAGAAAAACTCATTTTCTTGGAAGAAAAAACTCCTATGGGGGGGCCTTACCTGATAAAACAATAAGAAAGGAGCGGGGGCATAATCTAAATGGAAACAAAAAATAAGAATTCCTTCAAGTCCGGTAAGCAGTCTCGTGGTGTCTCCTCCACAAGTTCCAAGAAACCCAGCCTCACTAATCTCACTTAAAGGAGAGGCCTTCTCGAATCGAGGGTTAGCTGGAGGCGAAGCCCCCGCCGTGGATAGGAAAATCTGGATCCGGAACAGCAAAGAATTCGACACAAAACTCGATAAAGTTGCAGTGGAAACTAAAAACGGATAGCGCCTCCTCTGGGACTGGGGGGAAAACGTCACGTATCGTGCTTATGGAAAAAAGAGGGACGAACTGGACGACTGCCGGAGAAGGAGTGCCTCTCGCTAATTGAGTCACAAGAACAGCTTATAAAGACAGGGGGGGAATGCACGTGCTGGAAAGCATTGGGGGGCTAGAGTCCAGCAGTCGGGTAACAGGGCCTCGCGTATTTAAAAAGAGGAAAAGTTCCGTTTAGGAGGGAAGAACATCATCTTATCCGGGAGGGAGATCCTTCTAGGAATCGCACGGAAGAGCCGGGGGGGGGGAAGGCCCATCGCACGAAGCCGAAAATGGGAGCCTCGAAATTTGGGAGGGGGAAGAAAAGAGCGAACTTCACCGAGGGAATTTCAGACAAAAAAAAACCAGGGGGCCGAGAAAAAAAATCGAACGTGCCCGGAGAAGTAACTTATCTCCGCGTCGGTGGGGGGGGAGGATAAACTACGCCCGTGTCGAAAAAAAAACAAAGCTTGAAGACTTTAACCAGCAGACGGACAGGTAAAGTCCCGCTTTTCTCCCCTGAGGGATACCTAAACATCTGAAACAAAATAGTCAGGCAAAAAAATAAGGAAATCTGGGACAGGCTCAAAGGGAAAGATGTCACGCGGGACTGCATGCACCCCGTCGGGGGAGGACCTAGGCTAGAAGGAGGAGGGTGACGAAATCTGTTCGTTTCAGGCACGGGAAAGATTAGAAAAACTCGAACAGGGATGACTCCTCAAGGAATTACAAAACAAAGGGGGCGAAGGAATGCCCCTTCAGTCAGAGGTGAAATCAGATGCACGTGATGGGCCAAGGGGGGTGTCGCCACCAAACTGAGAAGGGAGCGAGGGCACCAAGAGAGATTACAGATCCCGCACGCATGAGGGAAAAAAAAATTCATTTCATCACGATACACACAACAACGTAAGGTAAAAAGTATAGTGAAAAGGGCTCTGTCCCTGGCAAAAAAAAAAGGGAAGGAACGAGCAGGTTTGAAAGGAGAAAAGCGCGCATCGGATGCGGGAGTCTCCAACGAAACGGGGGGGGGGAGCGGAAAACTCAGAAAGACGCATGTCCGATCGCCAGATAAAGGGGTGGGGTCAATAGAAGTCCACAGGTGGCGAGAAGGGAGGATCAGCTTGGAGAGGGCCGGTCCAAAAATAACATATTTCGCAAAAAACCGTAAAAAAGGTCCTAATCCAGGCTAAGGGGAATCAAATTTTAATAACTCGTGGCCTAGAAGGGGGGAGGGAATATCGACGGATGGCCGGCAGGCAGGGGTTTGCTCTTAAGAGGCCACGATGGGATCAGCTGGGAAGAGGGAGGAAAAATGGCGGAGTGTACTGGTCTGGAGGAAGGAATCTCTCTGGTCTACAGAGTATGACGCAGCAACCCGCAAGGAGCTGAGATTCAGCCTACAGCCGGAAGTGGAGGGGGGGTGCAAGGGGCGCGCAAAGGGGGAGCCAACACTCCTTTATGTGCAAGGAAAGAAAAGACAAGACAGCGACGGCACAGACCGAAAGGCATATTCGGAGATGGGACGGGGCGAAGAAGTGAAGGGGAGGGGGGCTAAATCGCCGCTTACGACGAAGAAGATTGAGACGACCCACGGGACTAAACTAAGAAGGGGGTGAACGCCGAGGAAGCCTGGCCGAAGGACGACGATAAAGTCACCGGAAAGCAAAGCAAAAGTAGCGGAACCGGTCGGCCGAACTAAGTCTGTTACTGAAAAGGGGAACAGCCGTCAAGAGAGAGCTTCCTTCAGCTCGATCGATTAGACGTACCAAAGGAAAAAGAACGAGTCCGCAACGTATTGGCAATCTCCTCGGTTGAGAAAAGGAGGAGTTCGTCTCGGTGGGAGAGGAAGTATTAAACACGCAAGACCCCAAAACAAACCTCTGGTGAAAAACCTCAACGTGCACCTCGAGAGAAGCTATCTAGATAGCATGGGCGAGGGATCGCGGGTGGGTCCTGCGAAGGCAAAGGTGTTAGTCGGACAACCACGAGTCAGTGATAAGGACTGACACAGCGGGTTCGCAAAAAAATATTCACAGGAAAGATGGTTCTGGCGTGGAGTGAGTAATGAAACCACAACATATTATTGGCAGCCCCTGGGCGGAAAGGGGGAGGGCTCAAAAAAATGCTAACGGGGGGGGAAAAAGATACGCAGGGCGTCCCAGAGGGAGGGTTCAGCCTTTCTTACCAGTCACTTCAGGGCCTCGGTAGCTCGGCCGAAAGGCAGCCTAAGACCGACAGAAAAAAAGTTAGTACCCAAGAAAAGAAGGAGGTGGTTCCGGCGAGCCAGGTAGAAAGAATCTCACCAAGATCGGATTCGCGCCGGCCTAAGGTCAGGAAAGTAAACAAAAAGCAGAGGAGACCGAGCTCAGGAAGGCTCTATCTCGCACACATGGGACCACACAGATTCAAGCGTCTTCGAAGACAAACGGGGTTCCATCCCATCACGAGGGGAGAAGGCCGTGCGGTAAAATCAAAACTACATCTTCTGCGCCAACAAAGCTAGGGAATCAGAAAGGGGGCAGTGTCCGCCGAGTCGACCACCAAAAGGCTCGGACAAAGCGCGTGAAAGCGAGGGAGGGGGGGTCGCCGCGATCCGGGATTCCAAAACACGAAAGGAGGAAGCGGCCAGGGTTAGTCAGTTTTGGGCGCCCGTGGGGCCGGAGGAAGACAGCTGAAACGAGCCGTGGTCGGAGGCATGGTTCAGGGGGGGGAAAAGAACGGTCAGCCGGGCGTGGAGGAAGGATGCAGTGTCCCACCTCTATGCGATAATCTGGTCGGGAAGAAAGAATGAAACCAGCCCATCGACTGTTCCAAAAAAAAAGTCGTTCAGAACAGGATCTTCCGCCGCTCAGGGAACCAGGTGCTTCATAGCGGAAAAGAGTATTTGCCCGTCACTTGAGGGGTGCCCCACGCCGAGGACAAGAGGAAGACTCGGGTCGCCGGAAACACGGGGGAATATCTCCTACGGAAAGTGGGGGATAACCTATTCAAATTCTAAAAAACGGGCAGGGAAGCGAAAAGAAAGAAGACCGCTGGTTGACGTCAAAGGAAAAAAGGGAGAAAAACGGACCATTCGAGTCGGGCAGTCTTCCATCACGAAACACTTGAAATGGGAGAAAACGTTGCGGAGGCAAGTCGGGTTGTAATTCCGGGCAGGCAAGCAAGGAGGGGACCCGTCGGAAAAAAAATCTGCCCGCATTAAAGGGGTTACAGCAGTATGGCAAAGGGGGGTGCCTCTGAAGAGAGGGGCGGCGTCCAGCGTCCAGCAGAGAGAACTTCCCTCTCCGATGAAAAAATTCCGGGGGTCACAGAGCCTGGAGAAAAGAGGCCGCCATCCGGTCATTAAGAGAAAGAAGAAAAGGGCAGCGTCCGGCTTGAAGGGTCATTCTCTCTTCCAAGAGAAAGAAGACACGGAAAGCTGTTCTCCGACTGCCGAGACGACTAGGAGGGCAAGCCGTAAAAGGAAAGGCCGGCCGTAAGTCCTACCTCAAAAAACCGCAAAACTCAGAAAGAACGGATCGCTGAACAGGCGTGAACGGGAGCCTGAAAAAAGAAAAAAAAATTCCAAAAAAAGGGAAAAAGGCGGGAGAAAGAGAGTATAAACAAACGGAGGGATGGAGGAAGAGATTCTCCTAATCCCTGACTTGCGGTTAAAGTTGGGAAAACTTAAGATGGAAAGAATAACACGTCCGAACTGTTTCACGTATGCCTGCTTGAGAAGTTGGTTCCCGGCGCTTAGGTGGGTAAATGAGAAAACCTCTCGCCGAGGCAAGATGCCCTAAAGGGATATCGGACCAATTTTAGAGGGGGGGAAAAGACGATCCGTGGCCGAGCTCGCCGCATGCACGAAAGGGAGAAAAAGCCCTCGTGAGGGCCCCCGGAGCTCTACTTGGGACCCGCAGAGGCCTGACCGAAATTAGACCCGCGCGGACATGACAGAAAGTCAGGGAAGCTACGCCTTGACGTCGATGGAAGATCCCGAAAACTGGAAGACCCGCGGAGAGCGGGGCAAAGTACCACTTCTGTACACTGCCGCGCAATCCGGGAAACTCGGAAAGATATACGATCACGGGGTACAGGGGGAGTCGGCCCCGCCCCGGAAAACAAAACGCCAAATAAAAAAAAGAAATTGTTCTAGACCGGGAACGTGGACCACTTGAGACTTCTGGCCGAACGAGAGGAATGGAAAGTAATCTGTTAAAAATCAAAATACAAGAAAGGCGGCACGCGCGAAGGATTTACTTAAAGTTTGTACTGAACTAGGGGGTGATAAACACCCGAAGCCGGACATGAGATCTAAAAAGATTACAAAAACCCTATGCCTGCGCTTATGAAGTGGGGAAAATAAAGAGAAAAGTGCATAAGCAGATGGCCTAGAAACAGTTGGGAAATTCTGCCTTCAGACGCAGCGCAAACCAGAGTGGTTGAACAGGGGAAGAGGGACACTCCTCAATTGGGAGAAGAAGAAAGACTAACCGCGCTTCTCGGAAAAAAAAAAGAGGGAGGGTTGTGCCAGTGAAAAAAAAAGAAAGTCTAACCGTCTGGCAACCCCCGAAAAGGAAAATCAAAAAAAACCGTTCTCGTCAGCTGGCGCTCGGAAAAAACGGAAAAGGAGACAACAAACACGCCGAGTCCTCGACGGTGCGGGGTTAGAACCTATCTGGGGGAAATCAACAGTTACACAGAGCTTGAAAGGCAGCGGGTACCCTCTTGGGTGTATGAGACTGGAACTGTCCATACGCGCGGCGGAGAGGGGGGGAGGAAGAATACATACGCTTTAAAGGGAGATTGGAAAACTACAAAGGACGGAAGAAAATCTTACGTTTCGGGTGCCTTTGGGAAAAAAAGGCTTTTTATCAAGGCAAGGTACAGCGTGGGGGAAAAATTCTATGACCACAGGAGAATAATTCCACGACGGCGGGTTGGAAAGAACGGGGAATTCTCGGCTAAGAAAGACGAAGCGGTAGTTGAGAGGACTTCTAATGGAAAGCGGAGAGCCCGAAAGAACGGGGTGGGGAAAAGAACCCTGGCATCAGACTGAGAAACAAAGAAGGAAGACCGCGACGGGCACGAATGTCACCCTTTTCACTACCGGGGACGTGGAAACTGCGGTCGATCTGGGCGGGAACTAGTAAAAGAGCCAAAGTTTTGGGGTTAAAATGGAGGTCCAGTGCAGTTGGGTGGGCCGGACCTTCATCCATCAAAAAGGGACAATACAGTCTCGGTTCATGAAAGGAGGACTGAACCGCTAATTGGACGGGCATAACAAAGAAATGGGAGGGGGGGGGGGACTACACGATCGGTAAAAGAAAAAAAAAAAACTATCTCTCACTGATTGATGCAATGAAAGAATCAGTCCGACAAGGAGGGTGCAAGCTTTTCCTCACCCTCCGGGGAGGGAATTGCTGCAACATCGAGTACAAGCTACTGAAAGAAGGGGCCCGCCTCCACAATTGGGATAGGCCCAGCGGTAACAATGAGGGATGAAGAGAGAGGATGGCAGGGCTCATCGAAAAAGATCCTTCATACGCAAACCACGCCTTGATCAGCGGGAGGACCAAAAAAAAACTGCAAGGAAGAGGGACCGGTGTAAAAAAGCACGGGTCTTTAAAAAAAAGGGCGTTCTATCCTTAGCGGGGAGCGATAAATTCAGGAAATAGGCGCTTCATCGCCTGAAGGGGAAAGTTTCTGTCCTCATCAATCGTCATTAAGAGGGAGAGGAGAGTGTTAATCGGGGAGACGCCGTCACCGCAAAGAAAAAGGAAGAACATCTCCTCAACAAGCCTGGGGAAAAAGGCGTAGAGCTCTTGTTTATTAGCTGAAAAGAAACACCCAGGGCTCAGGGAAGGAGGGGACATTGGGCGATAAACACAAAAAAAAGAGCCGGATCCTTCCAAGTCATCAAGTGAGAATAGTCTTCTTGGTGGCGTCATAGAATCAACAGTCTCACCACACAAAAGGCATCTTATATCTCGGGAAAAAACAATCAGTAAATGAAAAACCTTACCAGCTAGGTGGAGACACATCCTACGCTGATCAAAGGAGGGGGAAAAGAAGAAGTCACTTCTTCAACCTGCCCGGGGGGAACACGATTCCATCCTTGCTCCGAAAAACGAGAGTACAAACGAAGCTTCACCTACACCGTAAGAGGGAAGAAATAAGGACCTTGGCCTGGGGGGCGGAGAAGAGTTTCGGTGGGCGTCCGAACGCTCCAACGGAGCAAACCAGGCCAAAAAAGATGAACGGCCCGAAGGGGGGGGACCAAATGGCGCTATGCCAGTCAAAGGGGAGGGGGACAGCCGTGATGGAAGTCAGGTTGGGGGGGAAGAACAACGATTAGCGAGTATGCTGAAACGTCTTGTCCTCAACCTCAGGAAACTGGGACAGGATGCCAGTTTCAAGAAGAGAACGCAACAAAAAATGAGAGGGGAAAATGGAGTGGTACATCCGGGAAAGGGACTGGGCGGGACTAATGAAAACTCAGGAGGGGGGGGTGGTAAAAGCGCTCACCCGCGAACTGAAGAGGGCGGCGCAACAAAAAAGGGGGGGGAACAAAGAACTCATGAGAAACCAAGGGCATTCAGATTCGCCAGAGTGGTCTGTTACTGTATGAAATGGGTGACGATGGCGAAAGAAGAGGGATCGGGAACGTGCCGCAAAAAAAGACGAAAGAGGTAAAAAAGTTAAAAAATGGCCCGATCACAAGAAGGGGGAAAAAGTCTGGTGGACCGGAAACGGGGAGGAAAGAGAGTGACGATGTCGGCCTTTTGAAGGGCTTTCTTGCACGAGATAATCTCAGGGGCTCAAATAGGGAAAGTGACGTACGGATGGGGAAAGAGCTCTAAAGCGTTGACGTCAGGGGAGGAAGTCAAACAATCGACGCTGTAAGATGGGGGACTACCGCAAGAAGTTAGAGGGGTCTCAGGAAATGGGGAGAGGCCGAGCAGGCCAGTTAGCTATTCAGCTAAAAGTACAAGAAAGAAACTGTCACAGACCTTAACTGAGGAGGGGGCAAATTGGCGGTCGGTGCGGACTCAACAGGAAAAATTACGATTCCTCCTCCGGAATTACGAATGAGCCTTGGAGAAAGAAACTGCCGTACAGACCAGAATTTCCGAGATGACAAGAAAGATCTACGTCAGGAAAGGGGAGGAAAAAGTCTGAGTCCATCTGAGGGGGGGGGGGGAATTAAAAACTGACGGGGGTGAGCATGAGAGTTCATAACTATCTCCGGGATAAGCCTCGATGAGACTTAAAGCAGTAAGAAATGGGGAATCGCCTCTTGGGCGCAATTAAGAGGGGGGGAGAAGAAACACTCTATAAGTTCGGCTCGGGGAGATTCTATTCCGAGCACGGTCAATAAAGGCGGGGGATGGACCCAATGACCTCCACTCCGTGAAAGGGAGGGGAAAGGATTGCAACGAGTGCGGCTACTGGGGGTCAGGAAGCTTCTACCAAAAAACAAGCGGCGGCCGGGGGGAGACCCTGAGAGGGGAAAATTCAGCTTGACCCCAAACCGGGGATTGGTCTGAGGGGGGGCTGGATTAATGCCAGGGGGCAAAAGGTGGCGGACCACACCCCTTTAAACAAGGGTTCGCTGCCTTCGGCCAATAGAAAAAGGCCGCGGGCGTCCCCGATTCGAAAAAGGGGAAAATGACCATTGATGAAGCCGTCTTAGAGAGGAGAAAAAGCCGCCTGCCAATAGACAACAGGGCGAACACCAAGGAAATCGTGGTGTAATGGCTCTCCCGGGAACCAAAAAAGTACCATCCCACTCGTCTCAACAAGGGAAATGTTACCCCAAACAAGTAGAGGGGTAGAAATCGGGAAGTGAAACGTCCGCACGAAAGGGAAACCCACGTCCAGCGCTTCCTATCGCTGGCCCAAGAATGTAATCCAGTCATGCCTGGGAAGAGCCTGGTCTTCCCTACGTATACAGAGTCGCCTGTAAATGAAGACAAAGGAGAAACCTTTGCCACAGTTGAAAGGACCGGGAAGGAGAAAAAACCACACCTTTGAGAGGGGACTAACATCCGGTGAGCAAAAAAAGGGGTTTGAGTAGGGCAGCGAATAGAGAAAGTGGAGAAAAAAATTCAATGGCTAGGGAAGGGCGGGGGGGAAAAATTCGACGGTGTTGGACAGGGACAATGGGGTCCGTCCCAAATCTTTTGATAGGGGGAATTTCGGAGGAGTTGCCAAAGAAAGAGGATCACGGGAAATTAGTAGCCGGCAGGAAAAAAAGAGAGGGGGGGGAGGAGAGGTAGTTCTTTCTCGGGACAAAAACCATCAAGTCCATGTGCACCAAGGAGCGGGGTCACTCTGACAGAGAAGGAAGGCCTATCCTGCCCGGGGGGATGAAAGGAGGGAGCCGAATAGCTAGCTTTGGGAAAAGATCGGGTACAGGTCCCACACTCCTGGAAGACGAAAAGTCTTCAGGAAGACTTTAATATCCATAAGACAACGACCGTCTTTGTTCTAAGGTC
>Ga0179591_1366547_pt1 | contig 23889 bp, 16 predicted proteins | sample CZOMad2_1_08_16f_FD_182891 | JGI IMG/M metagenome (GOLD analysis project Ga0179591, IMG submission 182891) | Vadose zone soil fungal communities from Angelo Coast Range Reserve, California, USA - CZOMad2_1_08_16fungal (PacBio error correction) | ecosystem: Environmental > Terrestrial > Soil >...
GATCTCTTATCGGACATGAGTTATTCCGCAAACGAAAAAGGATGCTTAAAACCAAAGTATCAATCAAACTCCGGGAGGATGCGAGAAGTACTATATCAGGACTCTACTAACTACGAAGAACTTTGCATGCATTGATCTTAATACTGTAAAGAGATGAATAAAGAATAGTTTCCAGCAGTGCTGGGCGCTCGTCATAACGTCGCAACTTCTAATTATCTTTAGGCAAAGCTCTGTCAGAGCTTAGGGAGGGATCCGAGTAGACATTATCACTGACTTCCGGGTTCAAAGGACTCTGTGGTTATTATTAGCTCAAGGTTCCTTCGTACCTGCGGGGAGGACCTTACGTTTAAGAGGTCAACGGAATAAAGAACATCGCGTCGGGTACTGGGGAATCACCGTGTGTAACTATAATGAATGGGGATCCGGCGGATCGGCCTGCGGCTAGGAGCTTGCTGGAAGGTACTGCTATCTGACTCAGACGTTGGGGTATGATATGTGCCCGACTCGACGGTTCTTAACAGATAAACTCACACCGGCCCATGGGTTTTTCTCTAAACTCTGAGACAGAGAAAAGTGTCTTCCTTCAGGTTAGGTGCCGCTAGAAATGATTACACGTGGGGTCCTATTCAGGAATCGAAGAGCGGGTAGAGCGGTATCGCGTTCTAGGGAGTCAGACAAAGTTCTAGGGAGGAATCGAAGAGGAGGTACTATCAGCGAGAAAAAGAAAAGATTATTAGGAAAAGAGATTAATGGGAGCTCTACTCTTAGTAGGTCTGACGGGAAATAAGTCGGTAGAGTAGGGGGGCTCGGGAATCTCGCCCTCTCTAGACGCGAGAGGATATGACTAGAGAAAGGGTCCGTGGGTAAGGTAAGAGTTCTGCCCAACGGCCTCAGGTAGTAAAATAGAGACATTAGTGTTGGTCATATGGGTGAGCCTACTAAATAATATCTTCTCTTCTGGCAAGAATTTTCTCCGCGTGGTAGATATGTCTAAAGATCCCCACTTGAAGACTAGGGAGTGCGCCAAATACCTCCTAGCCGCTCCGAAGGAAACGCGTCTAATCTATCCATTAATATTTGCTATGGGCACTCGTATTAGAGCTTTGATTCTATACGATAAAGAAAAAGGGTTTCTCTCTCTTCTACCATACTGAATCGGCCTTAGGCTAAACTCTTAACAAAGGATGCGACTGAGCTTCCTCTGTGGTACCCTTGTGGTATTATTGCGCTCCGAGAGGACACCCAGCTGACCAATTACCTATAACAACATAAACTTTCCTTCACGAAGGAGTGCTCTGTCTCAAAAAAATCCTGAGTAAGTCGAGCCTCAAAGGTAGGTGATATCAATCAAAGAAGATATTCTTATGCTTGAGGGGGGGCCTCAAGGCCGAAAAAAGTGCGCCTTGGTAAAACCGGGCTCGCTATACTACTCACGGGCCAACCCCAAAGGAGCAAAAGCTGAAATTTCATCGCCGGAAGAGAAAATGCCGGGGACGAGCTGCGTTTCAATCGAGCCCTTGGAGTTCCCGTATCAGATCCTTCTATAGGGGAATTACGGGTGACCAAGTGATCGAGCCAGTTCATGGGAGAGTTGGGTCTCTATAAGAAAGGAAAGGAGGACTCTCCGGGGATGTCTGGTTGGGGAGTTTCGTGACGAGCGTGCTCCGCTAGTCGAAAGATTAGAAGATATCACAGCAATTGCTGCAACCCTCGGCTCTCCCGGTTCTGAAGAAAGAGGAAGGCTTCACGTTGTCCTCGGGGGACGAAAGTGAGAGCTCTAAAGCGCCGCTGCTAGGGGGTTACAGGCTCTGGAGATCGCGTACAGGTCGAGCTCCACTTTGAAATCATGAAAGATGCAAGCGAAAGGAGTTTGACGAGAAAAAACGTTAGTGGGGGAGAATGCCACAGGGCCGATAGATCATCTGTTATAGAAAGAGTCACGTCGAAATGTAGAAAGAGCTGAGGCGGGGCTGGAGCGATGAGGATTGGGAAGCGCATCGCCAGGCGGAATGCTCCTGTTAAAAGGTTTCACGGTAACCCGGAACCGGTCCTCTCAGAGGTGGGGAGGAAATAATAGACTTTGTCAGAGTGACGGGATCTTCATTTGGTAGACGTCGTAAAGAGGACCAGGCTCGAATCTGCTAGTTTTGCCTGTGAGGATTAGACGGTAAATACACAGAAGCAGGATGTGAAAGAATGTGAGGGAGTGATCCGAAGTAGAGGTGAGATGGGCATCGTACAGAGCATGAAAAAATTCGTATGATGCCGCTGACAATGCCATCTCTTCCTGTCAGGCGTCTGGTGAAGGGCGTTTCTATTTAGTCATTGTACGTGTGGGTTTGGGGGGTTCAGTCAGGTTAGTTTTGAGGGGAGTATGATCAGAGTGAGAAAAGTTTTTTATTCTGAAAGAGAATTTAGTGGGTAGAAGGGGGTTTGGATAGCTCGAAGAATACCACCACGGTGGGTAGTTTGGGAGAGAGGAAATTCAAGCCTCTCATAGGGGACCCTGGTGGAGACTCATATGGGTAAGAGTGGATGGAAATTAATCTTCAGGGGGGTAGATTCCTTAGAGGGGGTCGGTGGAGGTAGGCGGACGAAGAGTATTACATTAATCGGTGAAAGAGGGGAAGGAGCTAAGAAAGAGTCTATGCAAATAGGGGGGTTGCGGTGGAAGAGTAGGTAGAGAAATGGATCGAGGGTATGATAAAGAAAAGGACTCAGATGTCACCGGAGGGTACCGGTAGGTAAAAGGTTAGGGTTAAGGGAAGAGAGGGCTGATATTCTATGTGATGGAAAATGTATCAGGTATAGGGAAATAATCTAGGGGTAGGAAGAGGGTGCATTGTTCTGAGAAAATGCGAGTGCGGAAAAGGTCGAACGAATTATATAAATAAAGAGAGCAGGTCTAGAAAGGAGAGGATCTGCTCGAGATGTCATAGAAGAGTCAATACCTCAATGATGCGAGCAGGAGGAGCTTCTAAGAAAATGGAATATAGAAAGCGAGGATGAGATACTATGAATTAAGAAAAGCCATTACATTTATGAGTAACTTGCTGGAACGTACTATAGAGGTGATCCCTTCGGGAGGATCACGGGAGTTACAGAAGTTCTATCTGAGCAATTGACCGAATAGAAGAATATAGGCATTAGTAGGAAGGTTGGGATGGTGTGTGTTTACCCTGAGGAGAGTCGCCTACGTGGAATGAGAGTCAGAGGCGGAAGGGGACCTTGTGGGAATTCGGGCAGCACGTCTGGTACTGGGCTCTCGGTGCACATGTTCTACTGAAGAGGAATCTAAAGCGAGTGCAAGAAGCCTGGGGTATTAGCTTGCTACCTGCGCCTCACAGCGGAAGCCTCTGGCTAAATGTTCAAAGATCATAATGTTATGTCCGCTGAACCGGTTGTCAGAACGTTCAATCACGGGAAGAAGATGCTGAAAATATGGAAGGGACTTATTTGAAGAGATGGGGTGGGAGATCATTCTTTCTCTGAGTGACGTGTTCTTCCAATTTCTCGAGAACGAAAAGAAGAGGTTTTCAATAGCATCCTCATTTTATATCTACCGAACCTGAAAAGGGTAAACTATATATATAAGGACTGTTGCGATCTCAAAAGTCAACCCGATAAAGTAGTTTCAAGAAGAAGTTGAGACAAAGCCAAGAGAAAGGGATCAGTAGGAAGAAATTCACCTGAGACACGAACTTTTGCGAGGGCGGCGCAGTTTTAGGCGGGGCACGGGTGAAGGATGAGATTACCGACTAGAAGGAGAGGATGTTTCCCCTTCTAGTCCCGCTTATGAAGAGGTAGGGACGCAGGTATCCTCCAGGGTGCCTGGGGTGGCTCGATACATATAGTCGAGGAACGTCTTCCTCGACGAGAACCCGTCCATTAGTCCCGTCGTCGTAATTGGAAACTGAGCATACTTGCGCGTCCAGCGGGGGGAAATCCCTCAGAAGAATCTTACTCATTTCAACCTAACAGGCAGAGAACTGGAAGGATCGAGATCATGGAGTTTCGTCCGAATCGGTCGGACCGGCGTCAAAAAGATATTAGAACGCCCCCTTCGAAGCAAACGCGATCCTTGAGTCCAAAGCTTATACGAATCATGTAATGGTGTGTTAGAAAGTGAGGGTCTTCAGCTCTCGCAGGGAATCGCTCAGGCTTAGGCACGCACGCCCTGAGAACCGTGGTCTTGCGTCGGGGGAAAGTCGAAGGGGTCGCCGGACGCCATCGGAATCCTTGGACAGATGTCCGGGAGAAGACGGAGGCTTCGTGAAGTGCCGCTGAGAAAGACTATCAGAATAAATCTAGTCGGTCTGACCCCAGATCTTCTCGCAAAGAAAGGAAACGATTGGAAACACCGACGCTACGTCATGAGAAGGAGAGAGCCTTTTGACCCTGGCCTAAAGGGAACATAGCACCTTTGGAGGCGATCTGGTGGTGAAAAGGGGGGTGCGTTGGAGAGCGGGTCGAGAACTTCTAGAGGACCTCCCTCTTTCTAGCAGGATACCCTCGGGGGGTCTAGGGTCGGTTAGGCCGAAGCCTTTGGCCATTATCTTAAGCAGCCTTTTCCAACATGGACTGCCCCCTCTACTCCGATCCGGGAGGGAGATTAAACGAAAACTATACCTCTTATAAAAAAACAAAGACATTTATGCTATTCACATACCAGGAATGAAGAAAAAAAATCGAATTCTACTCAAAGCCAATGGTTGGGGGAAAAAAACCGGCCACGTTCCCCAGAGGGGCCAAATCTGGCGAACTCCTAACCCTTTTTTATTAGTAAGGAAAGAACGAGAGTAGCCGGGCCCTTAACTTATTCAATGCAACCCGAAAAACTTAGGGTAGGGCGGATTCCATCACGTCTTCGCTATAAGCTGAATTTATCTGTTGTACTATGGAACGCAGCGTGGTCTGGGGTCGTCCGCCCTAACCTTCTCTCTCTGTAGGGGGAATCGGACTGGTCTCACAAGGAGGCGACGAGGTAAACCTGATTCTAGACAAGGACGCTTCGTGGAAGTGTGATGCATCGAAATTAAAGACCTCCACCCCCGAGGGGGGACTTGTGCAGCACGGGAAATGTGATTCGTGGCGCGTGTCACCCTCGTCGTGTCGTCCGTGAATGACCATAATCAAGGTCAGATAAGTGACCTATCACTCTTGGGAAAAATCCTTGACTCTTCTATATAGTAAAACCTCTTCATAAGGGAAGCCGTAACCAAAAGAAAGAGACGCTTCTTGATAAGAATCACACCAACCTTCTTTGAGCGAGGAGTCGCAGGCAATTAGAAGTAGGGGATCTCAACTCACAGGGCCTAATCAAAGAAAGAAGTCATTCAGCGGGGCGAAAATCGCATCCGGATCTCCGAGGGCTGAAGAGTGGCTCAGAGAGCTCAGGCTATCGTTTCGAATCGAGTGTCTCAAGACCTTCTTGAACGTCTAAGGGGATATAAGTGATCGCTCTGCTATCTGGGTGAAAGAACGATCGCAATTATTCGAAGGGTAGCGAGCTATTCTCTATATAGGCCAAATCTTCAGAGACGTCCCCGTAATAAATATCGACGGCCTGTCGTGATCCTCGCAAAAACTTGAGTTGCACTCTCTATGCGACCACTTTAATCCCTCGAAGGGGAGAGGTCAGGGGACCGGCGTCCCAGTTCTCACAAAGAATACTAGGGAGGACTGCTAATCCTCGTAACGCGAGAAGAAACAAAACCGCCAATTCATCTGATTCAACCTGACTAACGAAGAAACTGGAATTTAAAACATCGCTTCCTCGAACAAGCCGCGATGACTTTGATTGTCGTCAATACCTCTAGGGAAAATCATGCTTAGCAATTCCGTACCATTACTCTGACAGGTGAAGACTCTTGTCAGAGGTTCGTTGCTCCCGGGAATGCAAGCTGGCTAGCCGTGGGAAAAAAGATAGTGAGAAATCTAAAGGGAAAGCCTGACCGTGGACTCGCCGGGGGTGGCTGTCGGATCTAGTCGGTCAGGTCTACGATGACGGCGAGGTACTGAAAAAATGTTGACAAAAGGGGCCGAAGTTTCGTATTAGAAACTTATTGCCTCACCTGTGTGTTCGGTGCCTGTCCTGACCGTACGCAACCATCTGACGATATCTCGCACCTAGCAAGACGTAGACATTCGTCGCGCCAAAAAAATGAGAAAAAAGTCTAAAAGGAAAAAACGGTATCAGATCAATGACTAAGTAATACTTTCAGGACCTTCTATGAACTCCCCGAGGTGTCAAAAGGCTGTCTTAAAAAACTAATTGCAAATAGATGCAAACGCCAAAATGAGGTTATATAATAAGGGTATAGAGGGTGGTAAACGCTATAAAACGTGGGTCAAAGGCGCTTGTCGGACTGGACCTCTCAGGCCGCAGGGGACAAGCTCTAAAACTCGGGTCTTTCTCGGCAACAAAGGCGTTCCCAAAGGGAAAGAAAGTAGCCTCTGGGGGGGGGCGCCCCTGCGTGACAACAACGGATCTTGGGGTGCTTCTAGTGGGGGGGAACTCGAACGACCCAAATTTGCGTTCAAACAGCGACGGGTCGACTCGTCACCTAGATGACTCATCCAAAAGAGCCATCCTCAAAAGAATGCAGTTGAGCAAGGGTTACAAGCGGAAGACGCTCCTTCTGACCTAAAAGATAGGGGTCTATCACTGAGGGAGAGCGCAAATTTTTTGGACTGCTGAGGGGCTACTCTCTTCTTAGGCGACGACTAACGGAGGAGACTATTTAGATCGTGCTAAAAAAAAACCTGAATACACCCGGAGAAAATCACAACTAAAAAGGTAATGAATCCTGCCTCGGGTCTTCCGCTGAAGGAAGATTGGACTGAAGGAAAAGGAACTAAGGCCGCTCCCTAACGCAAAACTAAATATCGGCATGAGCCGGAAGGGTGAACTGAGGAGTGAGGTCTTCACCCTCGCCGGATCGAAACTACTTTCTTTTACTGAAGGTGCACTCCTTCAGAACTCTCAGGGGAGCCCAAAATCCTGACTCTCGTTTCATAAACAAGTGTTTATCTCCCGGAACTAACTACGCGACTCCTCTGAAAGTCATACGCAAGTAAAAAAATCCCTACCTGAGGGGCTTGAACTCGTATCCCGTGAGGGTCGGAGTTCTAGGGCCTTCGAGCTTTTCTTGTCTGGTACGTCCAAGAAGTTTCTTTTAGGGGCTACTCGCAAATCCTCCTCTGCTGTTTACTGTAAGAGGGAAGCTGAGTAGACAAATCTTCTGTACGCTCAGTTTATGAACAGGGGGCATCAAACAAATCTGACAGGGGGTAACTCCGGGTAGCAAACGTCGTGCATCGCGCGGGGAACCCGCTAAGTCCTACTCCAAATTGTGACCAGGCGGTTAACTGAAAAAAATCTCTAGTTACTAGACTGCTGGAGATGGGGGACGCCATCAAGAACCGCAGTGCCGAAGAAAAAGGCGTGGGGACTTGGTCCAGTCGAGGAAGAGAAAGGTTCACTGCCTGAACAAATATACAGGTAAAAGATATCGCTAATCGAAGACTGACACAAGCAGCAGTCACATGGGGGAAGCGGGCAAGCAAAAGGCTAGAGCTGCCGGGGGCTTCAGGAGGCTTCACATGAAGAAAGGGGAGGGGGTCGTACTGAATGATACCGCCGCAGGCTGACTGTACGATCAGAGAATAACCGGGGGTCACTCCGACTTCGTGAACGCCTCCGGGGGGAAAAGCTTCACCATTCCAGAAAGAGAAGCTTAGGAGTCCTCCCCGGAGCATTAGCAGCAACTATAAAATATTCCAAGGAAGCGCCGCTCTCCGAATAAGTCTTCTCGCGTTACGCAGCGGGCAGTCGAAGGAATGTGACAAATAGCGTGACGGAATCTGGCAAAGGGTAGCTGTGTCCATTGTCTAAGGTTGTATCTCTCCAAGTGTAGAAATAACACCCACTGTTGGTAGGGGTCGAGGGTAACGGGACAAGACAGTAGGGGAAGAACGCATGTGACAAGGCCAGGGATGCGTCATACATTGCGTGGGGAAGACGAAAAGTGCCTGCGGATTTCCGCGCGGGGGTCTCAAGGGGGGGAGTACCCTAGATCTCAATCGCCACTTTTACTTATATACTAAGGCGGGATTCGGGTGTTTCGGGGTTTAGCTGGAGGGGGGGGTCTTAGTGTCTCTTCAAGGCTATGCACAAAAAGATAATAATGTCATCGGGGAGGTCTTGATTATATACTTGATAAGAGGAACTGTAATATATTTAGATGGGTACTAACTATAATTACTCTCATGAATCGCTGGGGAGCTGGGGAGGCTGACATCTACTGTCGGTCAAGAGCTCCGTGAGCTAGAAGGTCGGCCAGCGCTGAGAGCGGGAGGAACGTCTCGTAAAGCAGAGAAGAGAGACCCGAAAATTCTTCGAGATCTTCTGAAAGTCTCGCAAGCCGACTGTCCGGTATCTGTGCAGACAAAGACTTCCACCAACCCATCACGGGGGTTAGTCTGGAGGAAAGGGCCTGATCTCGATCACGGAGGCGTCGAGGCTCGTTCCTCTGGAACAAGAGGAAAGCGGCCTCTCCGCATCTGAATATGACTAAAGGTCCAGGGAGGGGGGTATTTAGCCCTAGATTATTCCTCAACCCAATCCCGCACAGACGGAAGGATCTAGACATCTCCGGGAGAATCTTCGCATTTTCGGAGAGGGGGCCTTGGCCTAGGCGGCAATCGATGCGGCGAGAATAGTGGTCCCCCTGTGTAAAACTACCTTTAAAAAGAACACTTAAGATTCTAAGGGGAACCGGGGATCCGTAATCGGGGGGGAAATGTCCGGCTGGAATCAAAGGAACCCTCTTCACCGATGCAAACGCCGGTCTCTATTTCAAAACGGGAAGAACTTCCTATGAGCTGACTGACTTGTTTGTCCAACAACAAGGGACGGTCAGCGAAGATCTTGAGCAAGGGGGATAGCTCTCACAACATGGGGGAAAAAAGAGGCTTTAATCGAGATGACCCGCTGACCGTCGGTTTAGCGTCAAGTGGAGACCCCTTCCATCAAGACCAGAGGATCAAGGGGCACCCTTGAAATCCGAGAAACGCGGTTCTGGAGGGGAGATCTTGAGTTGGAACGTCCCGACCTAATCGCTCCGGCAGCTGCACGTAGGACTCGAGGACCTCTGCTGAATAAAAGCAGAAGGGAGGACGTCCTCCAGGCGCCGGGGGAAGGGCTCGAGCAGAGGAAGCGGGCGGCCTGGGCAGGGAAAAACAACCGATACAGTCTCTGGGGAGAGTGTGCAGTTAGATAAGGGCCTCTCGTCGGGGATGGGGAGCCCAGAGAGAATAGGGGAAACCAAAACTCACCAATCCAAAAAGGCAGCAAAAAAAATATTATCTCCGCTTCGTCTATGTTGACGCGTGACGAGAGCGCCGTTTAGGGGAGGAGGGGCACGCTCACCTCGAGAACGGCCCTCCGAAAATCAGACAGGTGGTGGAGGAGCTGGGCCTCGAAGCCCCAGAAGCATCTTCACGTCGAGCAACGCGCGCTCACAGGAGGAAAAGGGAGCTTCAGTAAGATCAATCGGGCGCCGATCAAGGCTACATGGCGACTTCAAAGCGCGGGAAAAGGGAGTACGTTGGGGGTCGCCATCAGGATGCTATCCCGAAGAGAAGAAGGGGGATAGGCGAACGTGCGCGGAGGGATGGAACCTTCTTAACATTCCATACCTCGTCACTGTCTTAAGAGATCCCTTGTACTCAAGAACATACCAACTTGCGTCCATTTCTTCAGGGGGGAGGGACTGAGAGTTTATACTCTCCCGCGAGGGGAGGGCGAACCCACCCATCAGGATCTCTATCAGGAAGAGGACCCGTCCAGGGGGGAAGGGGAGGATCTCTCGCTTTCCGACATCCTTCGCAAAGCGCTTCCTCGGGCCGGGCTCGTGGACGGAAGGGAGAAAAAAAAACCCCCTGGCTGAATCGGGGGCCTTCTCCATTTAATGAGAATGGAGCCATTGCTCGCCTCAATGGAGGAGATCGTGGGGGATACATCCAGTGTGCCGTCTAAGATAAGCCATTCATTTCGGGGAAGACAGAACCCTGGGAAGGGGTTCATTCGATCTCCGTAACGACACTTACTCTGCCGCTTCGCATTGGAGATGGAGGCCTCCTTGCAATCTATTACTGTTCCGGAAAGGATGCTTCTGAGTTCCACTGGGAGAGGTGGGGGAATATTGACATTTTATTCTTCACTCAACAAAAGAAGATATCCGTCTATTTCCTGGGGACTCGGTCGGCGGGAACTAAGAGCGGCGCAGGGATCGGAGAGGGTTCCTATTCCAGGGGGAAGAAAGGAGTGGCTTCTTCGTTGGACTGGTCGGAAATGCTTTCAGCAAGGGGGAATCCGGAGCTTGATGACTTTCACGGCAAGGGGGAAGCGTCTCGGTCACCGAGGTAGGAAGAGAGGGTGAATGATCCTTCCGAGGCACAAGGGCTCGCAGTCTATCGGGTCCGCAGCAGCTTCGTCCTGAAAAATCGTCGTCTTCTAAACCGGAGGGGCAGGCTTCGATAAGGGGGGAAACATGGACCATTTATCGGCCCAACCTTCTGCGTTGGGGTTGGATCTGGTAGTCGCAGAGAGCTAACTCTGGGGGAGAACGACTACTTGGCGCAACGAGAGAGTATCTCGGAAGAGCATTCACCACTAATTCCTACTTCGCAAAAAACTTACGATCTGCTCGATTCAGGGACAGAGGGGGTTCTCCTGCCCCGAACGGCGAGAAAGTCTTCAGAAGGGATCTCAGGGCGACCTCCACTCAGCTTAAAACGGGGGGAATCAAGAAGTAGCGAGCCCGTCAGGGGAACTGTCTTTAAGAAGGACCCGCCCCCGAATCTACTTGACGGAGATCTCTGAGACAGAGCGCACGGGAGGGGGGAACTCTTGCTCGGGAATCTTCTTTGAGGCACTACGCCCTTCTAGTTTCGGCTTAGCAAAACCTCTAGGCGAGAACCAAACGTTAAAAGAAGAAGGATTGGCCGTCGGATTCCGCTCTATACTAAGCCCTGCTTGCGATGATGGCACTCCGACTCTTACTTGAAAGATGCCGCTGGTGAAGAAGGTCGGCGCTATCCTCTGACGCTCCTCTACGGGTGCGGGTTCTATGTCGCTGATAGTTTGAAGAAGCGTCCTGGTCCCGGGGGAAGGGAGAACGGTTAATTCTTTTTTTCCGCGTGGATATTTCGGCCGGTAGTACACTATCAAAAAGCGACGGCGTTGCTTATCTACGAACAGCGAGGAAGGGGCAGACCTTATGGGGGGGGGAAATGACAGGTGGACCTTTTTCTTAGGTTCGAGGTGCCTACAGGGTAATGTGACTTTTCCTCAGCCAGATCGTGGCCCTCTTGGCGGGATCGTCGTGAGAATATCTTTATCTGAGTCATACCCTAGGAGGACCAGATAAACGAAAGGGGGTCTCGTCCAAAAAGAATATTCATACTATAACGTAGAGGCGGCCCTGTCTTGCAGAAAGAGAGAGCTGACGCCGAGACGAAAGACGCATCTTGCTGGTTCCTGTCTCTAGTAGGAGGACGGGACACCGCCTTTTTCAGGGGGACAGATGGCACGCGGACGGAAAAGATCGAGAACAGCAGGAGGAGGAGAGAAAGGAAAGAGATCAATAATCAAGTCAGAGAAAGTGCCAGAGTTGAACCAAAATTTGCTATGATCTGAAGAGAAAAACCCTCTAAATCTAGAGAAGAGAGAATCTTACTCGACCGTTAAGGGTCTTTCCGGGCGGAGCCTTCGGGGAGAGAAGAACTCTTTCTCATATTTGTTAGCTACGAAACTAACTCGTTTTTCGCGTAAGCTTACCGAAGTCTCCTTCTATCCCCCAGGGTGAAGCACCTCTGAAATAAGAACGTCGGCTCTCGGCACCATTGTGCAGCCCTTCGCCGTAACTGCCCCGACAGACCGAGAGTCAGGAGGGAGGCCACATCGTGGCAATCGGAGAAAGGAGATGGTCGGGATACTATGCATAAAAAGTTTCTGCTCTCGGGAAAGAGAACGCCAGGAGCAAGACCTCCCCTAAAAGGGAAAAGAGACTCGGAAGGGAAAGGAGGGCCATCAATGTGTCGGTGCCTCCTATCAAGCAGCGTCCCGGATAAAACGCCCTGGACATCCTTCTTGGCTAGCCTTCGGTCGGCACACAGCTGAATAACTGACGGGGGCTTGACCGTAAGCTTCACCTCTTCGGGATAGGAGACCAGAAAGAATTACAGACCAGTTCGTTAGTTGCCCGGGGGGTGTCCTTGGACTTTGTTCTTAAAAGGAAGAATCTTACGGGGCTAGGAAAGGGATCCGCGGCTCATACTCTATCGAAGGGGGTATAGTTCAAAGTTTCAAGGGGGGGGAGCGCGTATACGGATTCCTTAGCGGGGAGGGGTCCTTGGACTGGCCGAGGAGGGCCTGTAGCGCTCTCGATCCCTCATAATGGCTCGGGGGCCACGGCCTTCGTAGTGACAAAGACGCTCTTCAGGCGGGGGAGAGGGAAGGGAGCGAAAACCTATCGACCGAGAGCAGAAGGACTGTGTCTATCATCAGAGAAGCTCGCTTTCGGAGACTGGGCTCTAAAGAAAGCGGCAGAAACTCTTAGCGACATTCTCTTCGATCACTCTTCCATTTAGCCCTTTATCTTGGAAGCATCCAAAAGACGACAGAGGGTGGGGGGGGGGGGGAAGACAAAAACGAACAGAAAGAGGAAGGAGATCTTGTGGCAGACTAGCCATCCGTTCTTCACCAACGGGATCACTGACAGATGTAAGACAAAGACGCGGATCATCTGCTCGCAGGTTCAAGAGGAAAGAGGATCACCGCGATTTCACTGACCCGGGGAATCTCGGTTTGGAAACCGGTACGAGCTTCACATTCCATCATCGGGTGGGGAAAATATAAGAAGAACGGAGGAGAGACGCTCGAGACGTCAACATAAGGGAAACACGCCGAGGATCATCTCTTGTGCACAGAAGCTTCCCAGCTCTGACGTCTCCCTGGGCTTTATGCCGACCATAACCCTATATCAACGGGACAAGCTTAAACATGGAGGGGAAGGGAAGTACTCGCCGTGACATCTGGGTGGCGGGAGAGAGAGGAATCCAGGTGCACGTAGTCGGCTTTCTTAATATCTTCAATTAACATTAGGGGCCCTCTCCGGGAGTGGGGTTCCTTTTTGAGTCGCAGGTTGCCCCGTGTGAGGGGATTTTATGCCGAGCGAAAGAAGGAGTGCCTCGAAAAAAAAACGCCTTTTTCCCTCAGGGGCCGTCGAGGGGTAGTTATCTTGGATTGAAGACTAAGAGGGGGGTGCTCCTCTCTTTGGGATACCGGTCCAAGTAGGCTATGACAATCCTATTGAAAAACGTGTTCCTGTATACGAGAAGAGGCGATACATCGATTTTGGTGGAGCGCGACCGGTGCGCTTTAGAAGTGTCTGGAGTATATCACGCCCCGACCTAGGGAAATGGCATTGGGGTTTCGGGAGTCAGGAGTACCTCTGAGAAGCAGGATCTGAGAGGGGGAACTTACTCAGTCTAGAGAAAGAATCGGGAGCGGGACGAAGGCGTTTGCGCTTGTCCATAGACATCGAGGGAGGAGAAAAGCGTATCATCTATATAGAAGGAGGTTCTACTTTAGGGGCTTCAGCCTGGGGGTCACCTATTCGTGATCTTCCAAAAAATACGGGAAACAAACGGGGGGGAGCGCCAGGGCAGGGGAGAGGAAGGCAGGGAATCTCTAAGGACTGGGCTCTCCTTCCTCACGCACATTACATTTATTTCTGAGAAGCCTAAGGGGGGGGAGGGGGGGGGAATCTCGTCTTTCTTCTCATCGAAGAGGGACTCTCATGGCCGACGAAACCGAGGGAAGAAGCGAATCATTAGGGACTGCGGGGGCTTTTTTAGGTTCATCCCGATGATTAATTGAGGGCTCTAAAAGACTGAACACTAACTGGCCGGAGAACATAAGCGAAATTGGGCCGAACTTTGAGGGAGAGGGGAAGTGGTGCAAACTGCGGCAATAGAGGGAGAGCTCTATTTCCCCGGGAGGATTCTAACCGAGAGAAAATAGGGAGCACTTCTGTGCGCAAATAAACTTCATCCTCTGAGGGAAAAGGGAGTTCCGCTGATGCGGGGAAAAAAGGGGAAAGATTCAACAGGACTCAGAAACAGGAAGGGCGGATTTTAAACCCGGGGTGATCCTCTTATGGACTTGGCAGCTATTTCTTTGTAGGCCACGCAACCTACGTTAAGAGGTGATATAGGATTTTTATCGAGAGAACAACAACCACTGGAGAAAAAAAAAAAAAAGAGAAGATACTTTCTCCACCTCTGACCTGAGGTTTCGTGTCTACTGGAAGGACCACCGGCCAAGACTTAATCAAGGGGGATCACCACGTCGAAATCCCGGCGGTTTTCGCAGAAAGAGGAAGAGGAAGTGAATCGGTTCAAGATGAAATAAGGAGCCAGGCGTTGTCGTTGGCTCGACCTTTCAGAGGGGAGGAGCATATACTACAAAGTTTGGAACATAGGAATCTCCCCCTAGTCCTCGCCTTCTTCCAGGACCCTTAAAAGGGATGAAATCAGTTTCTCTGTGACGTTCTTCCGGGAGGGGGGGAACAAGGAGGTTTTTTTTTTTGTAAAAAGCGCTCATACCTCTGAGGGTAAAACACTCCATCCCACAAACAGCCGGATGCAAAAAGGGCGTCTCCTATCTGCCAGACGGCTGAACCGCCTCCGATGATACTCACTAATTCAGATCAGGAAGAGGGCCCTCGTCACTAACTCCTCCAGGGAATGTTTGGTGTAAGACGGATTGCAAGAGAAACATTCCCTAGCATCTTCCATGCTTCAGGCCGGCATGATACGGGGGGGTAGGTCAGCGTCGGGAAAATACAGGGGGAGGGAAGGATCATCTCCTAGAAGGACTCCTCTTGCCGACGAGTAAGATACCTTTGAGGGTATTTGGGGGAGAAAGATATCTATTAATCCAGCAAGGGAGAGGGTCTACCCCGAGGAGAAATTAGATGGTCCAGAAGGGGATCTCAAGGGAATCTCCCTCTCCCGTGTCCGTAAACACTATCCCGAAAAGCAGGGCCTCCTTTAGGTGAGAGGGGGATATGACGCAGAGAGCTAGCGCTACTCATCCCGGTGCTCTCGCACCTAACACTTCGATCGGGGGGGCACGGCTGTATTACAGGAAAGTTTCCCGTTAATGAGAAGAGCACCTTGGGAAGCCTCCTTTCTAAAAAGGGACGCTCTCCACGATCCAGGCTTACCTCAGGAACCGAGAGGAAAGATCGGCAACCTGGCGGAAAAAACTACTGCGTTTCGAGACCCGGACATCTTCTCGAGAGCCGAAGGAAAAAAACCCCTTGTGGGGGGAAGGCTACCAAACCCGGCTCAAAAAACCTTGGAAGAAGCCCGTTCCTACTCAAGAAATTTGTGCATGCAGACGCCTAAGAGAACCTGACCGGGACACTTAGTTAGAAGAAAAGGGAACTCAGTTACTGAGAGGACTGACTTGACTATGGCTCGGTCGGTTGAAGGGGAGGGGACTAAACTACTGAAATAATTCATGGTAGGCAAAGCCACCAGAGAGACGGAAGGGCTTTTACTAGTTCGTGGGGGAACCTGAGGGGAGATGGAAAATTGGCTATGGACAGCTAATACAAGTCGATCGCGCCGGAGAGACTTTCTGGACTCTGGCTCTAACCTCTCTTGGGATATTTGGAAAGGGACGGTACATGAGGTCACACCGTAAGAAAGGTCCCGATTAGGCCTCTTACCGGAGTAGAAGCGTATTACAAGAGAAAGAAGGGATCGTTCTACAATAAGGACGTGTAGCTGAGAAAGAAGACTTTCTCGTCAGAACAAGAGGACTACTAAGAAGGCAGGTAGTGAATAGGCTCTTCTGTTGGAGCGAAGCGCATATGGATTGCTCACACGACTCAAAGAGGAAGGAAGGGGAGGGAAGAGTCACGGGTTGCGAGAAACGACTTTTCTGAATCAACGTGCTAATCCGAACGAGGGGAAAGGAGAGCGGCTTACCGAGACCACTCAAACGCTCAAATACTTAAGAGCTTATTGTGGGCGAAGGAGGGAAAGCCAGTAGAAAACGATTGGAGAGCGCGATCGGAGGGGCCTGAGGAAAAACGGAAAGTTCTTCCTGTGATCAGGGTATCGTCCGAATCGGAAGGCGTTCTAAGTCTCTGGCAAAATATCTACTAATGAAGGGAGTATCCGATCATATCAGTATTTAAAAGCTCTGAGTCTAGCCGGGGGACTTCGAGAGTAGATGGCTGTACGACCTCCCGTAGGACACAAATTGTCTCAAGAAGCCAGGGGGCGCTGATCGGGGTGATACCTTCTCGAAAGAAGTAGGAAGCAGAGGATCATTCACGGAACAAGAATCGTCGCGCGAGGAAAGAAAGGAGACCTCGGGGAGAGGAAGAGGAAGTCATTATACTTTTGAAAGGTTCAGACGAGGGAAGTATCTGATGGAGGGACCCCCTCAACTCCGACGGAAGAAGGACGCTTCCTTTTCTAGATCTGGGGGGGAAAGAGGGACGAATTGAGTGAGAAGTCACAGGGTAGAGGGACCGCCTGGCAACTGGAATCTGGATTGTCCTCACCATGGGTGGAAGAGCGAGGGTAAACTTAGGGTCATTCTTCTGCGTTTCTCTGTCGACTGGGGAGCAGTATATCTTCACGAGTGGGGTGATATAGTGGAGGATGGCCGAGGAAACTCGATCAAAACAAGTCCTTCTTACCTAACTAACCCCGGGGAGGGGGGTGTTCAGCACCATTGCACCGACAAAAAAGGAGTCAGGAGTCTGATTGAGCACTTATAATACCACGGAAGAAGGAGCAGTCCGCACGTTTGCTGTAGCAGGCTGGAGAGGAAATAGGAAAGGAGTGTGACGAAGCCTCAGAGCGGTAATAGCTCAATATGGTATTGGAGCCCTCTCTTCAAGAGTGTGTATCAAGGGTGAAGATCGACAGGTAGAGACGCGTCTCCCTCCTCGACTCTGGGAACTGGAGATTGAACTGCTCTGAGGACCCGGAGGAATTGGTAATAAAGAGGGGGAGAAAGACTTCCTTTCGAGGTCGTGCGGAATAGGGTTGTTCGGGGATACGACCACTAACGTTGGGACTTCATCGTTCATCAAATCTAGAGAAAGTTCGAGTCCACTCGAAGAAGAAGACACAGAGAAGAGGGCTCTGAATACCATTTGAAATACTGATCAGAGACGTCTCACCCCAACAAGCCTCCTCACAGGGTCCTAGTCCAAAGAAGGGTGATGTGCCGAGAGGACGCTCGACACGTCTACTATCAATCTCAGAGCTCTTGGAAGGGGGACCGTGCCCGAAGCCGTCGCTCACGACAGAAAAACAGAACTAGCACTGGTAGAAGGAATCTGTGAGAGAGTATGGGGGGGAGGAATGAAGTAACTACGGACCCTATCTCAGACCCTCTCAAACTAGTCTCCTCTAAGGGATATAGTCCTCTGGAAAGAGGCTCTGATGAAGGTAAAACGGACTAAGATAAGAGAAGGAGACTTTCTTATTCATGAATTGGATTCGGAATACTCTTCGGGGAGTGAGAACTTTACTCCGCAGGGGGACGGTTTCTATAGAAAAGAGCAGATTAAATTGGAGAAGAACGAGGCCTCAGGATAGATATCTTTCACTAGGACCTCGTCTTAGTTACGAGAGGGACCATCTTGGTACTGTTCTTTTGAGAGAAGGTGAATTGATCGAGGAGAGACGCATAGCTATTGCCTCTTAGTAACTCCTGGGCAGAGTTGAATAGCGGGAGGAAGACAAAACCGTCTACAAGGAGATGTCAGAAGGTCAGAACGACCTCGAAGAGAAGAAAGCCTAAGATGAGCTTTAAACTCGGGAGTGAGGACGTCTCTCACGCGCAGAGAGCACTCCCTTTCTCTCAGGAATGACTAACCTTGAAGAAAGGACGGGCTCGCCTTATATGGAAGAGAAAAAGATCATTGGGATATAACAAAGCATGGGGAGGGGCGGGAAATGCTTCCCTGCAGATTAGAAAGAATTTCTCGAAAAGTGAAAGGAGAAAAGGGTTCTAAGGTACGTGATCGGGGAAGAAGCCGTCTATAGACTCTGGAGACCGTAAAGCCGAGCACGTCTGGTGTGTAGTATAGAGGTTTTCCTGAGGAAAAAAAAGGAAGCTCTTTTGGGGTAATCAAGAAAAGTAGCTAAGAGCGAAGAGATCTTCTGATCTAGAAGCTCGGAAATCAAGTCTAAGGAGGGGCACTCGCGACTCAAAAAAGGCAAAGCCTATAACTTTAGGTAGGGCGAACGCAAAGAAAAAAGGGAGTGGATCATCTTGTAAAGGAGAACTGCAGAGCTAAAGAATAGGCTTCGATGAATTCCTGATCTTGCTGGTCATGAGAAGTTGAGTACGGTAAGGTTCGTGAGGAGGGCGTTACTCGGAAGGAAAAAGGGTAATTGCGCGCCTGTATGGAGCGGGGGTGGAGTCCGTTCCTCCTCACAAAACACGGTAAAGTTCACGGCGATCGACAAAGCGGGGAGACAGGCCCGGCATAGGGTTTAAAGCCAGTGAAGGGAGATAATCTAAAGAGTTAAGTGAGTCTTCAGAGGTCATTCCGGTAGCTTGTGTGAGGGAGAACAAGAGATTTCAAGGAAAAGATCAGCAGGGAAGAAGCTACTATCTAGAGTCGGGCTATATTGGGGGGAGACGCGTTTCGAGTTCTAGTCTAGAAACACCAAAAAACAAAAACCTGAACGAACACAAAAACCTCCACTTGGGTATGTCTTTAAGGCGGGGGATGCGTTGAATCTGGAAAGGTTCTCGAGGTATGGCTTACACAGGTAGAGAGAGAATATATCTTGGGTGCGAATATACTCGGGGTGTACGGTCGCTAAGCGGGAGGGGAGGGCGTCACTCTATTCATAATGCTTGACTGGAAGAGAGACGTCTCCTTTGGGATGAGAGGAAAAAAAAGGATCTCTTCATAAGCAGAAAACAGGGGGGGAGGATCTCTCGATGAGTAAGCTGAGAGGGAACTGCGGTGCTCAGGAGGGGGAAAATCGTCCTCACCCATACCTGGGGGAGATATAGACGAAGGAGAGCGGTGATCGCTTAGGACGGAAGAAAAGAAGAAGTGTACAGAAGGATATCTTACTCTCTCTAAAGAATGAATTGGGCGCTGGGGGGGGAAGGGGGAAACAGACAGGAGGATCTGTAAGAGAAATAACCGAAGAGAGGAATCTACGAATGGACGTCGACTCAGGGGGGCTTTCCGGAAGGTTTCTCTTTTGACCCGGCTAAGGAAGCATGAGGAGTGGGACGTTTCTCTGAAGGTCACAAGACTACTGGGTGTACCGAATGAAAGCTGAGTAATCCTCAGGCGGCTCTCCTTTCATCAAGAAAGCTCCCCTGAGGGAAAAGGGTACTTCCAAGGACCTCTTAGTCATGAGAACTTTGTCTCTTAGGCAACGGTGTTGCAAGATTACCTGGAAAAGGGCCGTTTCCGCTTCTAACTAAGGTAAAAAGTTGGTTAATACCTACCGTTGAGAGAGACTAAACAAAACCACTTGGGAGGGAAAGGAGGAAAGAACTTTTATGATCCCCGCACAGGAGGGTCGTCCTGTTTACCATTAGCATGATCCAAAAGAAATCCAGAAAAACCTTTTTCTCAGATAGGACGCTCGATTGGCCTTGGAGGGACAAGGGACCGCAGCGAAGTCGCCGGAGGGAGAGGCCCGTCTTCAGAAAGTGCTTCCTCGTGTTAAGAGTCAGGAGAGCCTCCAGGTGGGGCCGGTGGGAACAGAGTCGCACCTCTGATTAATCGGACCGGAGGCCCAGGCCCTATCAAAAGGGAGGAAAAATCGGCTCGGGCGTCAGTTAGAGCCCCTTCAGGTCAGGGGAATCATTGGGTTAGCAGACCAGAGACCTCTGTCATAGGGTCCCCGAACCAAAACCAGGCAGCGCGACAATATGAGAAGGGAGTAAGATTGCGAAGATTTCGTCCCTTTACTATGATAGATCACTAAATCAGGGAGGGCAGCTCGCCTCCAGAATGTTCATTGTGGTGGTAGAGCGGGAAAGAAGAGGGGGGGCAGGGCTGTCCAGTCCCGAGGGAAGGGCAGACTCCATATAATCCCTGGGGTTCGGCAGAAGGGTAGGAAGGATCAGCCGTATCTCAATTGGTAGGGGGGACCGGAAGGGGATGGAAGCCAGCCGGCGGGGGGAGGTTTCCTCACTCCGACACCCTACAGCGCATCTCTTACAAGAAAGCGGGCTTATAGAACCTGCTCCAGCACATAGACAACGGTCAGCTAAGAATAGTCACAGAGGAATCCGGACGCTCCATACTGGTCGGGGATCTACGAAGAGCAAACCTCGAAGGTCTCTATCACAAAAAAACTAGATCGAGAGAACTCTTAATGCACTTCGTGTGACCCTAAGAAGAGGCCTACATACAGTTCGAACCGCGAAACTTCCTAGGAATCAAGGAGATACTCATCCCGCATAACCTTTATATTAAAAGGGGGGAAGGTAATCAGCTGTTTTCGGAGGAACATGCTGGCTCGGAGCGGCAATACAGAAAAATCGCCATAACAAAATTTTTAAGTCGACCTTCTGACAAAAAAAAGGAGCGCACAGAGGCGTGAAACGGATACCAATGGGTGAAGGCAGATCTTCCATGCCCGACGAAAAAGGAAAAACCTTCCGACGGAGCATTTTCCCGTGAAAGAGACCGGAAGTAGGATGTTCCGAAGCCGATCGGGAGAGGGGATTTTCGGTATATTTGACCTTAAAAAGAATGATCTCTCTTAGGAAAACGCAACCGCCCCGGCCGTACGGAGAAGTATTGTTACTGCTCGGTGAGTGGCATGAGCTGTACTCTGGGGATTCTTTCAGGGTCCAATAGAATCCAAGAAGTGAGAGTATTACGTGAGTCTCCTCTGGCGAGAACCAACATCTCTGAGAACTGGGGAGAAGGGCGGGACCGGGTGCTTTTGCTCGACGAGGAGGCTCCGAGCTTTTAGAAGCTTGCACTCTTGACCTTTCTCGCAGCTTGGTAAACTATCATCCGATCAGTTAACAATCCGAAAGGTGTTAGATGAGGGAGAACTTCTGCTCTTATCTGAACAAAAAAGAACATCAATAGATAAGAAGTACATTTGTCGGTAAAGAGATTACCCAGGATGTGGTTGGGAGCTATATCGTCATTGTCTGCTAAATTCTTACTAATAGGTCTCACTCTAGGTGCTGCAGGAGGCGGAGGGCTTCTTCTAGAGAGAAGGTCCCAACTCGCTAGGGTCGAGCGAGAGGAGCGTCGAGCTCTATTTTTAGAAAGAATCTGGGGAAATCTACCGCGGGAAAAGGAGTCCCAGGGGATGCTCAAGCGATCTTTCTCTCCTCAGAGGAAGACTTCTCACTATTCGCGGAGCCTCTACTGAAGGAGAATATTTCCCACGCCGAAAAAGCTGGCGCAGGAGGGGGAGGAATAATCTCTCAGATCATTGGGCACCGGAAGAGAGAAGGGGCATACGGAATCGTAATTCGCTAAGGGGCTTTGAGCATCAAGCCAAGAATGCCAATCACGAGAATGGGAGCCTATTTAAGAAGAGCGGGACGTACGAATTCTTTACAGATTATCGTTCACGGGAGCTTCTTCAAATTCGGATGGGTGGAAGAGCCTGTCTGCTAAGAAGAACTTCTTTCTAGGGTGACGTCTCAGAGCAGGGGCCGACTTAAGGAGGAAGAATCGCCCCTGATTACATAAGCTCTTCTAGCGATGTTTTGGCGGGAGCGCCTGTCGAGTGTTTTACGGCAAGAAAAGTTTGGCGTGCACAAAAAAAAACGGTTCCGAAAGACCAGCTGAAGGAAAGAGCCTCACTCTTATTTGTACTTGAATACTCCCGGGGCCGTTCGGTCTTGGCCGGAAAGGAGAGTGATGCGGAACTTTGGTCGCAATCTTCAGGCGGTTTCAAAACTGGGTTCGAGTGAATTCGGATCATAGACGCTAATATCTTCTACCCGAAACGCTTACATAGCCCACATAGTAGGGGTCGTCTGATAAAATAAGTCGAAATACACCTTCCCCACCCCTTGAATTCGCCCGGATTGCCGGACCAAGGAAAGATGTGATCCTATAAGATCAGAAAGAGATTAATATGTCGTTACGCCTAAGGAGTGCTCGACAGACAGGAAATTCATCTGATCTTCAGAATGAAGAGATGCTTCACCTCAAGAGCAACTGAAAGGATATAGTCCTGAGAGTCAGCAGGCGTATCAAGAGATTCATGCAGTGGAGGGAGAGCTTCGAGACCTCAGACGACTGAGCTGAAACCGGAGACCGAGGGGGGCACTGGACTGTTGGGTGGGGGGGGCCTCTTCTTACGGATGTCGCTGGGCGAAGGGGCTAGGATCAGATTTTGTAAGAGGGACTCCTACTCGGGGTGAGGGCGAGACGCAGGGTAGAATTCCCGGCGGTCTCGGGTCCTCAAGCCATCACACCCTAAGGGAACGATCTTCGATAACAGAGCCCTATCGGAGGAAGTATCCCAGTCATCTAGACAGGTTACCTTCCCAAATCAGGTATGCCTAAAAGACGGACGCATCAAAGGAAAGGCTAAATATCACTAAGCAATGCCAAAAGAGGGGGGCTCGTGTCACGGAAGACGCCTGCTCTCACTCAGGCACCAAGAAAGAATCGGGGGGGGGGGAAGACTGCTGTGACCCATCACGGAGGAAGAGGAACTACGATAGCAGAAGCACGATCGAAAGTAGCCGTCTAGGAAGATCCTCTAAGGCACCCGGTTCTTCCTTGGAAGGGGCCGGGAGGTACGAGAGAAAGGACACGATCGAATTCTGGAGAAGCGATCTCGCCAGAGACGCCATCCTCTGGATTGCGAGTGGGCGCATCCTGGCGTACCTCAGAGCCGCTTGAGGGAGCACTCATGCGTGGAGCCGGGAGACGAGCGTTGCGAGAAAGGTGGCCGGAGCTGTATCAGCGTCCTTTGTCCGTGACCGAGTCAGTCCTCAACAGGCCTTGTCTCGGAGGGAAGAGTAAGATCAAGCGCAGGGGGGAGTGGGGGCTCCGTAGAGGAGGGAAAGAACCTCTCGAGTCGATTTTCCATCATGCTACACTCTTCACAGTAGAAAAGGGTTGCATTAGTTCATCTCTCGGCGAGAAGGGATGCGCTCTCCTTCGCGAAGAAGAGGGCTCCGGAGCTACTCAGAGAGTGCAGTCTAGCTTTTACTCAAAAAAAAATCATCCGCAGAAAGATCCGATCCCTAACAGGAATTCTGTTCTTCCGGCAATGAATCGCGAGGGATCGAGCCGAAGAGCCCGGAAGTAAGGTGATCTAGAATAAGACTGAGGGGCTATGCGTTGATAGGGTCAGGCGACTCTAGGATGCTTTCTAAACAGTTGAGACGCGTAGTTAAGGAGGAAAGTGCTGGACCTTCCTTCTGCCACAGGCATTAGCTTTTGTGAGAGAAAAGAGTAGAGCGTATTAGAAAATGGGAAGACGGGACTCCTGGTGCTAGATCATGCATAGAAATGTATCGATAGGAACGGCGCTCCTCCTAGCGTCGTGACACCATAAATCTCACTAAGGGGGAGGGGAGTCCACCACAATAAAATCATTATCAGGCAACGATAAAGAATTAAACAAAGCGTCGCCTCTCCGTAGGGCACGATTCATTCCCGAAGGGACCGGTAGTGAGGAGCTCTCATGAAAGAAGGTTAGACGTTGGTCTTCAGTGAAGGAAGATGCACACACATGTTAGGATAACAAGCCTTTGAAGGGGTGCATCCTTTCGAGGCACGGGGGCTCCACCCAAGTGGGTTAGGT
>Ga0179591_1361403_pt1 | contig 23884 bp, 16 predicted proteins | sample CZOMad2_1_08_16f_FD_182891 | JGI IMG/M metagenome (GOLD analysis project Ga0179591, IMG submission 182891) | Vadose zone soil fungal communities from Angelo Coast Range Reserve, California, USA - CZOMad2_1_08_16fungal (PacBio error correction) | ecosystem: Environmental > Terrestrial > Soil >...
AAAGAACAAGCCAAGACAGCAATGAGGATTTGGGAAGGAGAGGAGCACGCACCAGCAGGAAGAACAGACATGCGCAGGGTCAATGCGGGATTAAAATGCCACTGCTCGCATCAACCTCAAGTGCGACGTCGTGGCGAAGAAGTCACCAAACACAGGGCAAAAAAAGGGAGGTAGCACGGCCACGGCCCTGGGTGAGCAGCCTCGTAAGAAGTCCGGAATCGACGATAAAAAAAAAACTACTAGGCCACGGAAGCTCAATACAACAACGGAATGAGGGGCGACTAAACGGGCAAAGACTACTCCTCAAGCTTGCCTAAAGGGGGTGTCCTCGTCCGAGTAAGACGACAAGCCGACGGCGTCCAGGCGCATAGGAAGTCAAACAGCAGAGTCGAGAACTCCGGAAAGGGGGCACCACAAATAATCGAGCGGCCCAAGGAGAAAAAAGCGCGCCGGGAGCAAGGTGGGAAAGACTCACCTCAACGTAAGCGTCGTCATACCGCCAGCTGTAGATAAGGGGGGGGGGGGGGGGGGGGGGCGTGACTCAAACGTGCCATAGGGGACGCAGACCTGCCGGAAGAGCTTTCCTGCAGGACCCCGGGTAACACTCGATAAAGCGAGCTCGAAGAGAGCATAAGTCCCATTCAAGGGTGGGGGGGGCTGACGAAAACTCGCGCAAGTCACTCGGCCTCAAAACGTCGTCTAAGCAAACTCCAGAGGAGAAAGAAGAGGACACGGAAGCGTGGGTAACGCAGGCAAACTGAAATTGCAGGCGCAGCCCGAGAACCAGCGAAATCAAATCGGGCCGGTGTCCATCCTGCGGCGAGACCTCTGGCCCGTGTGGGGGGAAGAGACGCGTCGGAACGGCAGGGCAAAAAAGGCGTAACCTGCAGGGGGTGCGAGAGCCAGAAGGATCTATCTCACTCAGCGATGTCCGGGGTAGTCGTCGAAGCCCAGACCTCGCGAAGCTCGCGGAAGGCGCCGTGCTAGGGAAAAGGGCAAGCCAAACCAACTTTGCCTGACCGAAATTTACCGCCGGAACGTGGGCCGCGAGAGGTGGGTGTCCACTTCTTTGGGGGGGGGCAGCAAAGAAAGACCGGGTTTACCCGACGTCTCCGCGGCCATGCTTTCCGGAAAAACTAAAGCCAAGCCAAAGGTCCTAAGGAGGGTGCCGCACATCGGAAGGAGACGGTCCGTTGGAGATTGGGATGGGGGGGCTAAAGTGCCGTCTCGACGTGAAGACGAAACATAGAAAAGGAACGATTTATGGCATTGCCGACCGGACACGGTCTCCTTGCCGGAATCTGACCTTCAAAATGGGCTGCCTCATGGGCGTGTTCGGAAGTCAACTGCGGTGGCGCCGGGTGCGAGCGAAAATGTCCGATGTCCCGAGCGGACGGAAAAGGAAAAATGGGCTGGCACGACGGCCTGACCGTGCGGCAGCTTCGGGGCTAGGGAGGTCTACGCAGACGAAAATCGTCGAAAGGAAAGAACGATCCTGGGACTGGGAATAGTTGCGCGAAGAAAAAAACATCCCCAATCGACACGACATGGCCGCCAGGATCGGAATGTGGAAAACTCAGCCGCAAGGCTGTGGCAAGAGGGAGAGGAAAGACAAGGAGGCCTAGGGATCTCGGGGGGTGCACGGAGAAGATCAACCGGTGCCTGCGAGCAGAGACCATCGCGAGCGGGGGGCAGGTGACCGCGAAAATAGAAGTCCAAAACGCAGGCTCGAATTCGTACAACTCGATGCCGACAGAAAGTGAAGACGTTCCTTCGATCAGGGGTGCTGAGCCGTCACGGTGGCCAGTCCCCATCCATCTTCACAACGCCTCGGGGGCGAGAGCGGCATCGTCGAAGGGGCCCACGACCACCTGGTCGGGAGCAAGCGAGGGGCCCAAAAAAACTCCTTCGAATGGGTCAGGGCCGGCTAGGTTTAGACAGCGCAAGAATCCGTTCCAGAGGGTTTGCCTCGAACCGGATCAACTTGGGTGCAGCGGGGGGGCAAGCAACAGTCGGGCAAAGAAACCCGCCTGTCAGGGCAACCCGCGCCGCACCAGAAGTTCAGTACTCGGGGGAGCGGTGGCATCAGCTGAGGGTGCGATGACCTCGACCGATGGACGACCCACGGTATCACTAAAGTGGCTCGGCCGGGAAGAAAAGGGGTCAATTGTCCCGGGGCGGTGCTCAGAAAAAAAAAAAAGCGTGGTAGGCAGGCTGGGCTGCGGTAGGTCAAACAGGTAGCCAGGTCGGGAGCTTACGAAGCCGCATACGTGAGTCACGTGCCACCATTGAACTTCAGGGCAGGACCCGCGGTGGAAGGGAGGGATCTCTGGTGAAGTTCTTGGGCCCGCTCATCCATAACTGACCTGCACCGACGAAATAGAATCTCAACAACAACACGATAGGTGGAGATATTGGGCGTGCAGTCAAACTCGGTCAGACGCAGAGCGTTCGTGCAACCCACGAGAGCACGGAAACAGACACCTGGGCCCGCGTTCCCGGTGCCGCTGCGTGCGAGGCATGTAGTACAAGGGAGCGAAGAACTCGGTATCTGGCAGCGGAAAATACGTTGATGGTCCCGATGAACAATCCCGAGGACTAATCAACCCTTAAATACGGGGAAAATAGAAAATAGTAGAAAATACCCGATCGGGTGCGCTGTCGACGAAGGTCGAGGTAGTCGCTACTGGAAAAGGACGATTATGGGTTGACAAAAGAAATGGCTTTACTAGTACTTAAAGGGGACGAAAGTGGGGCTGCTATTCTTCTGAACCTTGAAGGAGGGATAAAAAATTGCGGGTTAAGAACCTGTCCAACCCACCAAAAGTGTGGGGGATAGGAAATTCCGCTTCAAACTCGTATGCCCGCCCTAACATCCGAACCATTACAAGGAGGAGGGGAACGACAAACCAAAAACCAATGTATCACCGCACACATGTTGAGTCCCTCTACGCCTCGAAGGCGCAGTCCATCTCCCCCGTATGTATTCAAATAGGGACCTGGGGATAGAGCCAGTGGGAAAGGGACCAAGTCTGCATCATCGACAACTTAGCGAACGACTGGTCCGGCCGACGGGAGTATTGCAGGGGGGTACGGCGATAAGCCTTCCGTTGTGGGTTGGATTCTATCTCAGAAATCGACTCTCGAGATTTTCTTCGGGGGGCAAATGGCCGGGAGCGATCGACGTCTAAGAAATATACCGAAGGGTGAGAAACGCCACATTATAAGCATAAAAGTTGAAAACCTCTCTGGGAGTCAGACCACGTTAGCCGGGCACCGTTGAGCAATACTTCATACTTTTTTCGCACGTTTTGTTGGGTTTGGGGGAGGGAACGTTAACTTGCAAAGAAAACCATGGAGGGGCTCAGGCAGCAAACTTCTCACATACCCGCTTCCTAGAGCACGAAGTGAAAAACCACGATGTGGACCGCTAGGAAAGGGCCCAGTCGGCGCCAGAAACCTCAGGGAGGGAAAGCAGAAGCGGATCCTTTTTTCTAGAGAGGGGGTCAGCAGTCCGAACAAAAAGGTGATCGGAAACAACGAAAAACTGAATCCATCAACTTACTTCGAAATTGCTCCAGAGAGTATGTACTTTCTGACCACGAGCGATGACCTATTTAAGTACTAGAGCTGAAGAGCCAACACTTTCAGTAAAGAACGCTATAAAACCAACACCAAGCACCCCGGACCTTCGATCTTAAGAGGGGGAAGCCAAAGAACGTTCACTAAGAGGATTTCCAGGCGAATAAGAGGCCGCCTGCATGCTATTAAATACGGGGGGGAATTGGGGAGACACTGGAGGCTTGGAGAGCCTCCATAAATAAAAACATTCTCGATGCCGCCTAATAAGGCGACGAAGGCTGTCAGGTCAAAGATTGGTGGCTGTGGCCTCATGCGCGTAAGAGAATAAAAAAGACTCGAGAAAACAACAATGGCCGCACGCGGGGCTGCTCCTAAACAAACATCGCCTGAGACTGGGTGCGCGCTGGAGACTTGGGAGTTTCAATCACGAAAAAAAAAACTGACATGCCGCAGGTTGATCAATACAAATGAAAAGGGAAAGGGAAAACCTAACCCACAAAAAATGCAAAAGGAGCGAAAGGTCGCTCCAGCAGAGTAAAAGTAACTATGCAAAAGCTTTCATCTGTCTTAACAGGACTCTGACACTTCTGAAGCTAGCCACAATGGCAGTAGTCTCAAACTACCCTCCGGGATGTTCTCACGACCATTGGGGGAGAGTTCTGGACAGCGAACTCCACCGAAAAGTCAGTTCTAGGCGGAAAGATGCGCTGAGATCTCTTCTTCCAAGAGAGCAGTGTCGACAAAAGTTCAGGAGCCACGCAGCAAAACGAGACCAGCAACGTCATGGTCGAAAAAAAAAAAATCTCCTGCACGCATGAGTGGCGAGTACTTCTACCACTCTCCTAATCACCGGCCTAGATAAAGAACGGGAGGAGCCTTCGGCGAAGTGGAAGGGTAAGAAAAAAGCTCCTCAGCTACAACGGTGACGAGGCGGGGACGGCGAGGGAAGGAAATCAGGGGGGAGCCCGGGCGAAAACAAGACAAAATCTAGTCTATGGGCGGGGCGACTTCCAGGAGCCAACTGAAACTCTGAGGCAAGGGAAGCGTGGTAAAAAAAGATCGTCCGACTAGAATGAACCGCCCGCGTACTTGGAAAGGACCCTAAGGAGAAATCATGGAGCTACGGTTGAACTCAAGAAGTCTAGGAGCTGACACTCCCATCCTTGCACTAAATCTTGGGAGGAGCTCGTTTGAGATTAGGGAGTTTGAGTAAAGTCAAAGTCTATGCGTGCGTAAGCAATCAGTGAAGGAGTAAAGAAACAGGGGGAAGGGGTACCCGGGCTACCCGGTCTGGTGAGGTCCAAATGTGTGGAGACAAAACTGCTGCTGACAACTAGTCTGACCCCGGAGGTGATGGGACGAGAGACAAAGTGCTTACCGAACGAAGTGACCACCTTCAGCATCTTTGAAATTGAGTTCTGGAGAGTGGTCGGATGCATCTAAAATTCTTCAAAAAAAAGACTGGAGAAAGCCTGGCGAATGGTTTCTTGTTCTTCGTCTCTAGAAAAAAAACAAAGGAGTAGGATCGGCGCAGAAACAAAAAACCCTCAGCCGCGGGCGAGGGGGGGGGCCGGAACGTCGGTAATAGCCATCTCATCAGAAAGAAAGAAACCAAAGAAATATTCTCAATTGGGGTGTCAATTCTGGGGGTGATGGAAATGGACTCGTACAGCAACACTCAGACCTGAACTTCGGAAAGGTCTAGCCACTACACATGTGAAGGGAAGGAAACCACAAAGGGGTGTAAGTGTAAATCCGTAAAAGCGGGTGGACGTCGATTAAGTGACTGGTGCTCCGCACCCTCAGACTTGGCCGCAGAAAAAGGATGAAAAAACTAACGGGAGGGAAAAACCCCTTATTTAAAGCTATAGTCAAAGGCTAAGTCTGACTTCTCGGACGCGCTCAAAGAGACTCCGTCTTTCCGGAAAGCATGCACTCGGCGGAAATCCTCGTCGTAGACTAACGAAGAGGAAAGGACGCGAGAAAATGAAAAGGAAAAGCAGTATGTCTGTCTGCAACTTTAAATGGTAGGAAAGGGACCCCTCCTCCGTCTCAGCGTTTTACCCTTGGCGAAGGAAAAAGAACCGTAAAAGCGCCGAAGAAAGGAGATACCGGCTCTAGGCTGGTAAGGTGAAGAGGGACCGCAAAACCAACACAAGCTGAACTGGAATTGTGGGGGGGGGGACACAAAAAAAAGGCGAGGGCTGCAAAGGTAGGAAAAAAAACCCTTTAAAAAAGTGAGACAGGATTTCTTAAATCAGACGTCTAGGAATACGCGACGCCGAGATAATTTCCCGTATTATGGGACGGCTGGACCAGGAAAGAAATCGCGAAAAAGCCTCCGCGTCAAGCCAAAAATTGGGCCAGATCGGACAGAGCAGGCTGAGACAACGAGAAAATAAAGATAGCGAATACTGTACTCTTCTTGCACAACCCAGATTAAAGAGGGCGGCGAAAAAATCGTGGAACCTGGTAAAAGAAAGGCTAGTGAGGGCCGGGCAAGGATGTGAGCAGTTAAATGTGGGTGGCTCTTTCTTAACTGGTATGCGGGAACACAACTAGGAGGTTCACGTCTTTGGTGCGAAAACTCTAAACAACTAATTATCTATCAGCACCCGGGGGTGATGATGTCTGTGGGTCGGTTAGCCCATCGGAAGGCCCTCGGTCTCGATACTTCAAGCTCGGAAGGTCCTTACGCTAGGAAAAGAAAGCCCAAAAAAAAAACAAAAAGCCTGACAATCCCTTGAGAAATACTGATGGAGGGCGGAAGGCCAAAGTGTAGAATGAGTCCTTCGTGGCACGGAAGAAGAGCAAGTTGGTTACACGAACAGTCGAAGGGCGGAGATCGACGAAAAAAAATCCTCCAGAATAAAGCAGCCCTGCCTGGGACTCCTCGGGACGTAAGGGGCAGAAACAGCCAGTCACGGGACGACGGTCCGGGGCCAGGTGGTCATGAAAATCAAATAGTACGGACCGGGGGGGGGGGTTTGGATCTGAACTAATACGATAGAAAGTAGGCGGGGGCTGTCTTCTCTCTCTGTTTGGCCTAAGTGGACTGCAAACTTGGGAATCATGACGGGCCACCTCCTCAAGGGTTTAAATCGAAGGGGTTGCCAGGAAGTCACCTTCTGTTTCTTCCGGATTAGATCTCAATATAACCCTCCCGGCGCGGCTCACATTGGGGGCTTGCCACCAGTCATGGGGGGGGGTCTGGAGGAATGAGCGTCGTCTGTCTCAAAACCGTGGTATCCAGCGGCACGGACGGGGGATCAGTGAGGTAGGTATAAGTTCTCAGAAAATCAAAAACACCTCCGGGTCAGATGGCCAGCCATTTAAAAAAAAAAAAAAAGGGGATAACTTGGGAAGCAGGAGGGGTAGCAGAGACGGGGGCCGAAGATCCTCGAAGACCTGGCTTGGAAACTAGTCTCAGTAACTCGGACTTCTAGAGATAAGCTCATGGGCAATAGAGTCAGAATAAGGACCCTCGAGAAGCTCTGGGAAACTAAAAAGATAAAAACCGAATTCTCATAATGCAAAGGGAAAAACAAAGAAAACTTGATGAAGAAAAACTGTGAAAAGATCTTTGGAGATGCTTGAAGACCTTGACGGTTCGCCCCTCTTCGCTCAAAGCGACAGAACTTCATCGAAGTCGGAGATTGCTGAGCCGGAATGTCGTCCGAGCAGAAAACGAACACCTGGAGGGTCGCAATGGGAAAGAGGACCACGAAGAAAATTTCGATCTGTGAATTAGTGTCGCTGGTCGAAAGACTTGAGATCCCTATAAACAGGGATTGGCGAAAGAACAGTGGTACCGGGGCTAAACCTGCAGTGGGGGAACGTTTAGAAATTCAGGCCATTCCCCTCGGAATCTCATCAAGCCTCGGAGAGAATCCGCGGAACGTAAGAGGTAGGGGCACGAGACCCCGAAAACTTAGGCTTGTTCACAATATAGAGAAAAAAGTTAGGGGACAACCTCTCGGGGCCGAGAAGGGGGTACTACTACTGTGGGCTAAGAAACGAAAAAAAAGTCAGCAGTCAAAGGGGGAGAGGGGGTACGCTCGGGGTCTTTCGTAGCTAAATCCTTTACCAAAAATCAAGTGTTACGCCGCGGTAGATATAGGTCTACGAGTTTGCCCGGGGGACAGGTCAAGAGGGACTAAGAACCGCCTCGGGGAGGGCCGCGAACAGTGGAAGTCATCGGTCACAAACAATGGGAAAGAAATCCCGTTCGTATCATAATCTGGGGGTTGAAAGACTCTCTTGCACCGGCGCTCAGCAGTGAGGCAAGTGCCACAGAAAACATATATCTCGAAAAAAAACAACAGGGTAAAAGAAGAAGGGTAGGTGAGTCACTCGGGCTGAAAAAAGCAAAGAGAATTCACAGGGGGCAAACGCGCGTCGCGACGTGACCCGAGGGAGAACCCCGTTGGTAAAAAGGTTCAATGGTCACTCTTTCGTAAAAAAACGGGGAGGGTGGGTAACGCATACCTGGTATGGGATACTCTACACCATGGATCTAATTCACTTTTCGAATTGGGCATGTGACCCCCGAATAAGCGTAATAAACCCTATTACTACTGAACGACTGGCCTGGGTTCAACATTATCCACTTATTAAACATTCCGTGACTTAACCTCAGAATGGTAGCAAAATCCGTTCGGGGAAGTCGTACAGAGGGCACCATAGACTCTAAGGGTTCCCGGTTCTAAAAAAATCAGTTAACGTGAGAATATACACCGAGGGGATGGATTACGAGGGTCCTAACAAAAAGGGTATTAACCTTGAACCTAGAAGGACTTTAGTACCAGGAAACCTTTTCTTGCACATGAAAAGAACTAGTTACCCAAAAATCTTAAAGTCGACACAATGTCGAACCCCAAAAAAAAAAAGAAAAGAGGAGGTGGGGCCTCGCCAACGTCTTAATTCAATGTGAGGGTCGCCGGCTCAGTCACTCTAGGAGCATCAAAACAACTACGGGAGAGAAGTCAAATGCAATCACGCGGCCCGCAAGGGTTCCAGGCCTAAAAGCAGAGAAACCCGGAAGTACTCAGACTAAAGATGGTTGCAATAATTTTACGACGGGAATATCGTGCCGGTTCTTCGAACTATAGAGGTAAATTAGCTGAGCTGGGATTGTAGTAAAAGGCCGAGAAGGAACGACTTAGCCGGCTACAATACCTCAGCGAGTCAAACCCGAAGAATGGGGAGAACGCCATTTCTGAGATGATCTTGTGACCACAAGGGAAAGGAGGAAACATTCGGACCTTGAAGACCCGGTTAGACAATCATTAGTGACTCAAAGGGGAGGGGGGTTGGGTGAGCGAAACACTCTGCACAAGACCATCCCGTATATCAGACCGGAACCACTGAAAGTCCGACAGGCTGGCCTGAAACACGGACCCTCAATGACGCAAGGGTTCAAACCCAAGTCACCTCGTTAGTCACGGAGGAAAATCCCTAAGAGGAAAGAAAAATGGGAAGAGACTGATCCCTGGGGGGGCTTGAGCCTCAGCCGGAATTTGAAGAGAAAGGGTGGTAAGAAACCCGACAGCAAGGCACTTAGTGGGGATTCAGTAGTCAGGGAGTGCCCCACGACGCTGGAAAAGCCTCAAGCAAAATAAACGGCTTTTCCGCGAAGTCTTCGGAGCACCCAAGGTCAGCCAGAAAAAAGACCATGCAGAGACCAAGCAAACTCCGGAACTTAATGGAATCAGGGAAAATTTGCAGCAAAGAAAATCGAAAAGCCTGGGGGATGAGATGGCCGTGGAAGGTAAGGAGGGAGGAAGGACCAGTAAGAAGAGTCCTAAGCTGTAGTAAGGGCGGGGGGGTCAATGAATGACTGGTAGGAAGGGGGGCAAGAAGGGGACTCCTTAACAGAACATTCTCTCTTAAAGTCCGACAGGCAAGGGCAGGAAATTAAGAGTCGTCTGGACGCATTCTTGGTGGGTTTTGGGACTTCAATTAGAGCCGGTAAGGGTCGCCGAGAAACATGGAACGGTACGACTCATGCTTGTTAAGTCGAACTAATAAAAATCTCCAGGGAGTCTCGAAGACTGGCGGTTATTAGGAACTCCCAAATCACCTACAATTACACGGGAAAGGAATGTATGAATCAACAAGCACGTACCTCGTCGTCACGACCGCAAGCAAAAGGTCCACTTATTCATTCTCCCGTCCTCATCGTGACACCCCGGGCGGAATCGCTTGTCTGGTGGGAATGCGACCACTCTGGCAACCGGTAGGGACGATCAAGACTCCTTTGCTCTGTGATGTCATACGAGGAAATCTAGTTCATCTAAGGACTAAAAGCGTAGGACGTTAGAAAGGAATGGTCATCAGAGAAAATAAGAGACTACGAGGAAGAGGGGAAACCGCGAACTTCTCGAAAAGACATGCTTCCCGAGAAGACTAGGAGACCGCTGTTATCCGGGTCATAAGACCAGAAAAAGAAAATAACATGAAGATGTAAAAAGCCGACTTCATGACGTGGACAGTACTCTCTCTAGTAAAGCACGCCAAGAAGGAAAAGGGGTCCCTGAGCGGATTCAGCGCTTCGGACGGGTGAGGGCGTTAACTCAGGACTCCGGAAGCCAGAGAAACGAGAGACTCCGGGAAAGGTGGCACTTCTGAAATCAATCGGTTCGCCTTGGAAGAAATATCAGAAAAAATGCTGGTAGAAAGGGTACTGGCGAAATGCGCGATGGCAACAAGTCTAGGGGAGAAACCCACGTTTCACCACCAGATAGAAGGACAAAGCTAGCAGGGAGGGATAGAGGAAAAGGACCACTCTCGCTGTCGGAGGAGCTGACATCGTGCAAGGAAGCATAGGTGAAGTCTCGGGGGAGAGTTCGTTCCGTGGGGACTGCCCAGGTCTAGGGACGTGGTGTCGGGAAGGAACAAACGTCTCACGTGACAACAGTGCAGGAAAAACTTCAAGTCAGGTGTTTGAATGAAAGGCACAGTTGTTGCTTCGACCGAGTTCGGCGACTCAGGCCGAAGAGACTAGGGTGGAGAAAGGAACATGGAAAAGAACGTTCCCAACGCCACCACCACTTCGCATCTGTGAAAAATGGTAAGTTCTTCGAGAGATCTCGGCGCCAAGAAAGACCGCTGGATGGAAGGGTTAGCGCTGCGATTAGAACAACAACAACGGGAAAAGTATATGATCGTCGCAACAGCCAAAATGCCAGAAGACGGGAGAGGTCGCCGTCAGGGACTCCCCGAAGAACAAAACACGATGAGCGGGTTGTCAATGGCGGACGGAGGTCCAGGTCCACACTCCCTCAAGAAAGGGCTGAAGTACGACTTCTTTCAGACCACCATGTAAGGATCCAGTGAAACACAACCGAGCGGGCAAGTTGAACCAAAGGAACACGTTATCCGTCAAAAACTTCAGGGCACTGGTGCGCAAACGGAAGGTCCGAAGGTCCGAAAAGAAAGAAAAAAACTATCAGCCACGTGGCGTCCGACTTCCAGCTGGGAGGTCAGTGAACTCGACGGAGGGCTCATACGAATCCAAGAAAAGCGAAGAATAGTCAAAGGGGATTCTATTCCTCAAGTCTGGAATGTCCTCTTCGTAGACTAACACATCTTCCGAGCCTCAAAGAAAAAAGGAAAAACATAAGCGAGGGAGGAGATCTCAGCCCTTTAAAGAAAAAAGATTAAGGCGGAGTGCACCAACCCCCCCCGACATCAGAAAGCGTGCGTCTCATGGGAAACATAGACGCCTCAAAAAGGGAAAATAAGGGCGAAATAAAGTCGCAGGACAGCCATTTTTAACTGGGGGAGATGGGAGTAAGGGGAAGCCTAGGGAAGGGGGAATGTAGGAAGACCCGTCTGTTCTATTCGGGCAGGTAAGAAAAAGGTTTCGAAACAGAAGGGAACGAGAGGTAGGCACATAGGGATCTGATCAGCCTCAGGTCGCCGAGAAAGGCAACTTTCCGTGTATAGAGGGATTAAATACAGCTCTAACAAAGCCCCAAGTATTTACTCTCGGAAAAAGGGGGGGGTCGTCCGAGGGAAGGAAAGAGCCACTGAAGCGTGGTTTACGGCTCATAACGTGCAAGAGGAAAAGACCCTGTCAGCGGACTCAATCGGCAAGGGGACCATACTTCTGCGTCGACATGGACTCAGGTTTCCCGGCTGTGTGAGCTAATTAGAGGTCTTCGGAAGGGGATACAAAGCAGCACAGGGCGTAGGTTCCCTTTGGCTTTTAAGTAGTGCTAACCCCAATTTCTAGAGAAAAGCTCGGCTATCGGGGTGAAGTTTCATAAAAGACAGCACTGCGTAGGGGTCTTATATTTCGAGGGCGGCAAGAGCTTTAAAAAGGTACCTGGACTCGCCATTCATCACTACAGTAAACCCCACGAATGTAATGTCTGGGGCATGAGGGAAGGGCGGGAGAACGGCCAGCAGAAGTTTTTCGAGGGGGGTCAAGCTGGGGACTGCTCAAAACAATTGTTAAAGAACAGAGAAGGGCTCAGGACGCTCCTCGACGAGTCGAAGCCTAAGTCAAGCGTGGACTTAAGTTAGAAAAAAGCTAGTCGACGTGTACGTGGGAAGAGGGTCTGACTAATGGACGTCTGCGAGAAGGGAAAGGGGTGAGACAGACGATCTAATCACCGTACTACATTGCTGACGAAGTCGGCAAAAAGAACCTTGAGATGCCGTGAGGGAAAAAACGCAGGGCCTTTGCCGGGAGGAAGCTACAAGGTTCCAAAAAAAAAGGAAACTCAAGGAGAAGGAGGGATATCGAACCACGCCAAAAGAACCCGTCCCTTTAAGGACAGACGACCGGGAGTAGAAGACGTGAAAAAAGAGGAGGCCATCAGGGGTTGGCGAGGGACGGCTCTGCCAAAGTGGGGACAGGCTCCAGCTGAGAGGAAAGGGCGCAGGACTGGGAAAGGGAATCTCATGGGATGGTCTGTTAAGAAAAGTTCGCTAATCCAAAAACCCCAGTTCTAACAAGAGGAAGAAAGTCTTCTCAAAAGGCCCTGAGCGAAAGGGGAGAGAGTAAGGAATCCTATTCCGTTGGCAAGCTCTGAATATAAGATCTTGGCCCTATATCGGGAACAAAGTGCTCTTCAGTATATAGCCGATAGCGACTGGGAAGAGGGGGCCGAAAAGTAAACAGCGCTAGCGGACTCATGGGATGCGCGAGTAATAATTCCCAAGAAAACTTTGACAGAAGCGGAAACAATCAGTGACTCAAAGTCACTTTAGGGCCGGAGCCGGGAAGAATAGGGTTCGGGAGGGATAGCGGCAAATGTCTCTGGCAACTAAGTGAATAGGACAAGATCTTCGACAGATAAGAGGAGGGGGGGGGGAATATCTCAATCTGAGTTCATATCCTTAAAGAAAACCTTCGGGGAAACGGGTTCTACTTCTAGGCAACCGCTGGACAGGTATCGGGGGGAGGAGGTAGAGGGTGAATCGTTGGTACGCTCGATGGGCGGTACTCGGGCGGGGGGACTCGAACGGGGCTCGGGTTGTACGAACCGGAGGATCGGGGGCACATGGTTCGGGCACAGTTCATTGGGCCGGCCAACCAGGCCTAAAAAAAAAAAAAAAAAAATAGAGCATTAATCCTCCTCAAAAGGGAATCCTCCGAAAGATGTGTCAGAAATTCCCCACTAGGCCGGGTACCTATAAAGAACAGAGAAAAAGGAGGGGGAATACCTCTTTTCCAGATCAGGTGAGGTATCACTCCTTTTTACGAGGAACTTGCTAAGAAGGGGGGAGTACTTACAGGGTAGTAGGGGAAAGAGTTACTGGTCAGAAACACAAACAGGTTGTGTAGAAGGTCGGGAGGGAGGGATTTCGGCCACAAAGGGTCAAAAGTTAACCGTACTTACTAACCAGCCGAGGTCTCCACAAGGAGGAGAGCGTTCGAAACGTGGGCTACGCGGTAAAAAGTCGAGCTCGCGGGTTGACGACGAGCAAAAAAGTCGCGAAAGAAAAGAAGTTGTTTAATTCACCTCGACAGACGACTCCTAAAAAAAAGGAATTAAGAGAAGAGAGAGGGTCTGGATTAAAATGACTTCCTGGATGCGCGACGGCAAGATCGAACGTAAGAGATATAGAAATTAACGGGGATTATCCCACCTTGTAGCCCGGAGCTTTAATGGACCGCGAGGCGGGAAAGAAGGAGGATAAAAGCCGCGGCGAACTCGGGTGTTCCGACCTCGACTAAAAACGCATTGCATCGAATACTGGGAGGGGGGTTCTGGAACATATCTATCCGGACCAAACGGCGTACGAAGCGACACCGTACGTCCAGAAGGGATGGCAGGAACCTCCAAGTAGCGGTACAACGCGAGTCTTCCCCTCCGGGGGGTCGAGGGGTAGGACGTGCCTCGGAAAGAATTCTAGGAGGGCTGCAAAAACAGAAACAGGAGAAATTTACTATTATGAGAAGCCTTAGGGGGGGGGTTGGGGGGGGGGGGGGGGGTGGGGGGGGGTGGTGGGGGGGGGGGTGGGGGGGGGGGGGGGGGGGGGGGGGGGGGGTGGGGGGTTGTGTCCTTTGCGACGTAATGTGGCCTAAACCGGGAATCATGTCCGAAAGAGGTGGGGACCCTAGCCAAAACAAGGTGCGGTTCAAAAGACCATCAACCGGGCTAAAGAACAACCGGAAGAGTACCGATCCGAGTTCAGGGGCACCCGAGTAACAAGACCCTCCCCTAATCTTCCAGGAGGAGGTTAACAACTCAATTCGGGGCGCGACCGAAAATTTTTTCGTGTAAAGTCCAAGAAAAACCTCGTGAGCATCTGGCCCTAGAACCCGCTGAATTAGCGAAAGTAAGGCACGAGATAGACAATCTTCAACCGTGCCCGCGAAAGCATCTCAGATGAAAAGGAAAGATCCGGCAGCACGTGCAGGGCATCGAGGGGAAAGTACTCGAGGCAGTGTTTGACTTCTAAGAGAGCGTTACACCAGAGGACTCTCGCGCGACTTCGTCCTTCGAGAAACCAAATTGAAGAAATCAGAAAGAGAAAAGAAGAGAGAACGTAGAGGACAACGACAGGACTTCTATGCTCTATCTTCCACATAAGCGGCGGACGTGAAAAAAATTACATGAAAAGGGGAGCATCCGGGCTGGTCATCTTTTTAGCAAAATGTGGTATGGTGGGGGGGAGTGGACTAGACAAATGAAAAAGAAAAAGACCGGTATCGTAAGCACAAGGAGAAGATGACGAATCCTCAGGAAGAAAAAAGGAACTCGCAGGAAACCGCAAGTAAAGAACACAACGATGGCCGACAGTCAAAGTAGGAGACAAACCCAGGGGATCTTTCCTCGACCGGAATTCTTATTCCTTTGGCGGTTGAAATAGCAAAAACAAAAAAAGGTATCTGCGGCACCGTGAGAAGGGGGAAGGACAGCAAAAGAAAAAAAGGAGGTTTAGGGGGAACTTGGAAGACTTCATTAATGTTAAATCGGCAAAATCTAGCAGAAGAGTACAGGGCTCTATTAACTTATCTAAAACTGGAGTATACTTGGGGAATGAAGGGAAAAAAAATCCAGACATACTGTCCAACAAGGAGACCCTCGTGACTCGCATTGAAAAAGAAGGACTTCCAAGGTATCTTGGCCTGTCGTCGTGGAAGCGGAGAGGACCTACGTACGAGCCGACAGAAGAAGGGGACGTTGGTCAAAGTGAGGGGGAAGGTCGGTCAGGTCCTCCCAGATACTCACCGTAGTACCAATGCTCTCGGGACAAAAGTACAAAAGGGAGAGACCAGGCCAAAGGTAGGCACATCTTTGGGCTGTGGCTGCATGCCGAAAAGGGTACGAGCGTAAATCCGCATGCAAAAGAAAAGCGGGTGGGGGCCTTGCGACGACTACCAACTCAAGAGAAGATCTCTAGCGAAGAGAAGTTGGGAAAGAGGCCGACCCTCATCAACACCTTAATGTCAGCAGTGGGAAAAAAAAAGGAGAAAGAAGGACCAGTCGTCAAAAGGGGCGACCAAAAACCTGAAAAATGGATAAAAGTCGACGAAGGTCTGACACCGTCCCTATTTCTGAAGTAGAATAGGAATAGGGCTGACGAAGGAAATCGACATCTACGTCCACACAACCGTCCTGTGCTCTTTGAGACTATGAGAACGAACAGAGGGATTGTGCGAACGAGTCCATTTTTCCTGTCAATCTTGAGGGCGTGGCGATGAGGATGTAATTCATCGGAAGAGAAAAGAAATAACTAAAGGACTCGGAGATGCCGGCTATCAAAGATGACCAAGAAAAGGGAAGAGGTACGGAGGGAGGGGAAATGTTCTCTTTTCCTCCAAATCATCCCGCCGAGAACCGGCCTTTGCAGCACTAATCAAAAGCCCACGGAAAAAGAAGGATTTGCGCCTGGTAATTCGACGACGAAATTCCATCGCGAGATCGTGAACGGGGGCAGGAAGGATCGGCAGGAGGGCGTCGACGGTGAGGCGTTCCCTCGGGCCTCGCTAACATAGGATCGGGTAGGGGAGAGGGGGGAGCTGGAAGTGTCGTGGGGGCTTCCCTGGAAGGAAGGAAAACTGAGAAATGAAGAATGGCAGGTGGAGAAGCTGTCGCATGCTCTCCTGGACGCCGTAGGCGGAAGGGAGAAGAAAGGAAGGAAACGGGGGGGGGGAAGCAGGCTTCGAAAAAGGGAAGTAGAGTATTAATAAGGGATCTTCGAGCACTCAAAGGGCAGCTGAAACCAGCTGGGCAAGGGGGGGTAACTGAAGAGGTGGGTATCTCGTGGTGCTCGTCTAGAAGTGTAAGAAGGTCTTGACGTGAGGAGGAAATGATGATTAAGAACTCCACCAGGGCACCTTTCACGAAACCCGGCAAACTCGGGTGGTTGACAGGAAGGAAGAGTCACAGGGGTGCTTCACTGGTACTGCTGTCGGACCGAGGTCCCTACGGGAAGGACGGAGGGTGATTACAGGGCATGCAGCACTGGAAACGGGAAAGAGACCAGAATTTACAAAAACGTAGCATCGGTGGGGAAAAGTTTCAGTTATATGGCAGGGGAGAGACTAATCGAAAAAAAAATGACCGGACTCACAGACGGGAGGGAAACTTTGGGCGGGTAAACGACTGATATCTATCAAAAAACTTATTATTAGGAAAAAAGAGAGAATAGGCTGCATAAAAAGCCAAGAAACAAGATTGAAGGGGGGGGGTGGACGGGACCGTATTAATCACTAAAAAAGTCACGGGGAACCATAAATGACGCACAGGGGTGTCAATGAGTTCTTGAAGTTAAAGTTGTTGCAACAGATCGGCCATACCCCCCGTCCTGCCCCTAGAAAGTAAAAGGAGGAAAAGGTTGTCCGAAAAACGGTCAGGAACCTGGAACCCACCGGACGGAAGGGGGGGAAACCAGGTGACAGCAAACTGGAAAAGAGGACTTCCGGGGAATTGAAAGACTTCACTACATGGCCGTAAACACGGAAGAAGACAGAACCACCGGAAAAACGAGGCGTCACTATTCAACTGCGGGAGTCATAGTAATCGACCACGAAGGACTTGCTCTCGAGCTAACTGTATCAACTCTAAAACATACTCCGTAAAAAGAAGGGGACGCGGCAGGGGATTGAATCCTCTTCTGAGGGCCGGAACACGCCGAAGAGGAAGCGACTCATTACAAGGGGAAGTCGCGAGAATCGACGAGTTCAGGGCTCGGTCAAAAGGAAGCAAAAATATGAATTTCTCTCGTCCCCCGCCTCCGCGAAAAAGCGAATCACAGGGAGAAGGACGAGAACGGAATAAAAAAAGGGGGTCAGCCTAATCAAGCACAGTCCGGACACGAAACCTATTCTTTAGTGAAGAAAAAAGTAGACACCAAATGAGGGGAACTTCGAGGGGAAATCCCTTCCTTTTCGACGGCGGGAGGAGGTTAATTATACGAAAGGGAGAAACGACGTCGATTCAAAGGAAGACGAAAAAGCTCTAAAAAATCAGGGGAAAAAATATCCACGTTGCCCTTATGGGTTTATTTCAGAGCTCTGCGGAAAGGGGAGAAAAAGGCGGAAACCAGCCTCGTCCAAGCCAACTTTCGGGGGAGGGGAAAAGACGAGGGGTCAGACGCGAGACACTATCGAAAAGGTCTGGGATAGAAAGTAAGGTAAGGGGAGGGGTTATAAAACTATCCAGCTTCGAGGCGCCATCGGGTGAAACATAGGGCGACGTGAGGACACGGAGTGTGGTCGCTTCATCAGACAGGGGGAAAGTTTCCTGATAGGCAGAAAAGCTTCGAGGGCCGGCGGGTCGGAAGCTACAAAATGATGAACGAAACGACTGAGGGGTAATTTGTAGTACTAATCCACCAGACGGCGTCGTCCGAGGGGAAGAGTAGGGGGGAACACCAGCGACCTTAACCGCTCTTCTCACATTCCCAATCAAAAAACTCCTTTACCCTAAGAATTAATCCTGAGAACCTTGATTAGCGGCCAAGTTTAGACGGAAGGGAAGGCGTTTGCAGCAGATAAGAAATCCTCAATTGTTCCACGACCGTCGACTCTAAAGGGGGTCCGCGGGAGGAAGAAATGGCAAGATACAACTCTACTGGCGCGTCAGTTGCAGCTACAAGCCAAAAAGAATGGGGAAGGGGGGCAGAGGGATTTTTCCTCATGGCCGTCTCGTCAGAAAACTTAATAAAGACGCGGGAGCAGAATAAGGCGTGATGTCGACGCTAGAGGGGTCCACTACCGGAAAAGGCTCAACGAGGAAAGGAAAAGTCAAAGAGGTGCAGGGGGGGCTGCTGTCACGTCTAAATTTGAAGTCCGATCACAGGAGGGTGTCTGATGAACCGAAAAAAGGGAGGAAGAACGTCGTAGCGGACAGACAGAAATGGTCTGTCTGGGACGAGGACAGGTGACTCAGATTCAGGGATGAGACTCTGCAAGGAAGGGGATGCCGTTTTTGCACAACTGTATTCGACGTACGGAGAGTAACTTTGGTGTGAAGGTGGGGGGACGCGAACTACCCCAAAAAATAACAGGTGCTAACAAACTCTTTCCTGAAAGGATGCTCAAAGGAGAAAGTAAGAAATGGACAGCCCGAACGATGCAAAAAAGGTGAAACTCGCCTCGAACCTGGGGGGAAGGTCTCGGAAGGAAGGGATAGTGAGATCTCTGATCAAGATCCGGTCCTCTATAAAACGAACCAACGCAAGAGAATCGTAAAAAAGGGAACCGTTGAAAGAGTAGTAAGGAAAACCCGTAACGGCTCAAAATTCGGCAACCGCGTGCACTAAAGACGGAAGGACCTGGGCGGGTTTAGGAGAAGTTTCAGGGGCGGACGAAGTGCAAGGAAGGGACTCGGAAAAAGTCATTAAATAAGAGTCTCCTCGACCTGCGAGGGCGGAGGAGACTCGGGGAGGCTATCCTGTCAGAACACGACCACCTGGGATTGATGAAGAAGATTAGCTAGGCCAAAATCAAGCCCGTCCTTCGTGAGTGAGGGGAGTTTAGACTAGGGACGGAGACTCTTAGCGCCGACGTTAAGGTTAAAGTCGGGTACAGTGTGAGAAGACTTGGGCTAGTCAAATGTTCGGACATTGGGGCATTTCCGGCCCAGTACTTCTCATCACACATCGTCAGGATAGAAGAACGACCATCAGGGGTAATCTTGTGTGTCAAGAAAAAAAGGGTAGACGGGGGGGGAAAATATTGAGACGAACTCGACCCATGTATCAATCCGGGGGGGAAAAAAAGACTGAGGGCTAAGCCTGGTTGTACTCGTTAAATGGTAAGTCCTGTTTAGCGGCTGGGAAGATTTTCGTGAGGTCAGAAAAGCCCATTACGGACGCGCGTTCCAGGACGGATAGTTCTACCACGTGTCCGACAAGGGCGGTCCTTCCTTACTAAATCCCTCCGTAGAAGGGGACACTCACAAAAACTTGAACGTATAGGGACGACAATGGGGGTCGCCGGCGGTTACAGTCAAAATGTTTCAGGGATTTATGCGTCTAGCAGCCAGAAAAATGTGAAAAAAATAGAATAAGAACTCTCAAAAAAAAAAACACTTAAGGGGGTAGGGTTAGTCTATATGGTTAGGGGAGCACCTGATTAATGTCGGAGCTACGTCAGATCGTCAAGGGTTCAAAAAAGCGAGCGGAGGACTTAAGCAGGCTGAGCACAAAAAGGGTTTCGCAAAAAGAACTTTCAACGTTGAGTGGGGAACTACGACTTTGGAGAAAAAGGCCTTAAGGCCTACCTAGGCGACTCGAACTCTTTGCCAGCGACTTACCAACTAGGGGGCTGACCCGAGAGGATCCAAAACGAAAACAAACCTATGGAAATCCACCTTAAAACCCCCGGAGCCAATTAGGGTGGACCTCAACCGGAGAAGGGACCCGCTGTTAGGAAAAATACTGGGAAGAGTAGGCGCAGAAGGACCGTACGACTTAGAGGGGAAATAGTTCGACAGAGCGCTATAGGGCGTGACGCGGGGATCTGCAGAGGGTGATGCAGACCGGGGGACGGAAACCGGAACCTTTTCCTGAAACCGGGGCACGAAAAGGGAGGTCCCCGGAAAACTGAGAAGACCTTACCGCTGGAACCAGCTCCTATCGGAAAACTGTAGACCACAAAACAGCAGAACCCTATCGGTGTCAAGGCTGGATTGGGGCCTCAAAAAAGTCTTAACTAACCAGGGTCGGGAACCAGGCGCTACACCTCGAGGGCTCGCGAAAAAGACCCAGAGGCTGAGGCGAGGGGATCTTTCCTGAGATCTCTCGTCCCGTACGGCCAGGTCAGAATATCAAACCATGATCGAACTTCAACAGCTGAGTAGGTTAGGTGCAAATATGGGGGGGAACGAAGTGAAAGGGGGGAGCCTTTAGTTTTTACTTTCTAAGCAGGTCTCTGTAATGAGAACAAATACGAGGGGAAGGAGCCGAGAAAAACTGGAGCGATCTCGTAGGAATACTACAAACTAGAGAGTCTATATAAGGACATCAATGTCTACTCAGGCATCGAGTTGCCAGGATCGGCGACTCATATTAACCACGGGACTATGGCAACGTTGGCATACTTGATCCATGTTCAGAGGGGGGATGTGGGGTTGTTTAAAAGTTCGCACTTCGACGTGAAAAAGGGAAGGGCAGCCCGGGACCGAAAGGTCGGAATACAGAGGCACAAGGACCCATCGGTCAAAAAGGCCATGAAGAGAAACAAAATTACGACTCAGAGTAAAAGGCGGAAGGGAGAAAACCCCATTTCCTTCTAGCAGCTGAAGAACGGGACGTTCGTATCGTGGATGTAAAAAACTTCCTCCAAAAGCAGGAGAAAAGGGGAACCGAAACTTACATGAAAGAAATGCCTGGGTCGGTAAAGGGGCTACTCATGCTGGATTTGTGGACGGGAGCCCCACGAGACGCGGAAGAAAGAAGACAGAGAGGACATGACGTAAGGAGAAAAACCACGAAGAACGAGAGACGGCAATGAAGACCATCCCACCTACGGCAACAAGAAGTCGCCCAAGTGGAACTCCGCGGAGAAAAAAAAATGAGGAGAAGATGAGCTGGTCGCGGGCTGGCTGAAAGGGTCAACAAGAGAATCACGAGAAGAAGGGGGGCACACGGCTAGTCGGAGCCTCCAAAGAATGACTCAAAATTCTACACCAGGTCAAAAGACACGAAGGTGAGGAAGACCGATCATTCACAGTCATGTGGGTAATGGGTGCTTCCTTGGGACTGAGAGTTGGGGTATCTGCCGGAAATCAAAGCTGCCCGTAGACTCTGTAGGGCTTCGAAACCTCAACAGAAAAACTATGTCGCTCGAATTTCTGATTCGGCAGCCCCGCAAAAAATCCAATCCAGGGGTCGGGATCAACCCGGCCAGACATCTTCAGTTCCGCGACCACCCACACGGTAAACGGCCATTCTGAAAAAGGATAAAACGGAAAAGGAGACGTCCGGAAGTCTGAGATTAGCAATCAACTGGAGAGGACCTTGGTGGGGGGGGTTGAGGGGGGGGGTGTGGGTGGAAAGTTCCGGGAAATCGGGGGTCTGAGAAGAAAACTCTGGAGGGTGCCTCGACGAGTCCATGGGTGCGGTTCCTTTCGGAGCGGGCAGGACAGTAAAACTCACAATATCTACGGCAGAATCTCGGCGAAGGACTTATCTCAAAAATGTCAAGAACGTACGAGAGAGATTTTCAAGGGGGCTAAAAGAGAAACCGTAGAAACCGGGAGGGTCTCCAACCATCTAAGGTGCACTTAAATGTGAGTCCTAAGAAAAGCTTAATCAACAACTCTTTCCGGTCACGGCGAAGTATGGCGGAGGAAAGGGCGAAGAAGTTCAAAAAAAGATCCTCGACCAACAGGCAAGCAAAAACGCACTGTGCCAAGGGAGGGAGGGCTCGACGAACTTTCTGTCAAAACCAACGAAGAAAGCAACTAAACTACGAAATGAGCACTTCCGCCTGTCTCTGGAGGAGGACTGCTCTGACGGCGGGTGAATAAGCGAGGAGAAGAAAGGAGGAGGAAGCAAGAGAATAGTAGGATATAAGTGGCTCAGGAAAGCAAGTCGCGAAAGGGAGGGTTCAGATAAAGAAGGACGCCGTGAGAGAAAGGAACGTCTAGTCCGGGGGACGCCATTAGACTTTCGGAGAAAAAGGTACCGGACGTCGACCGTTCGCCGGGCATAAAAAAGAATGTGGGAATTATCACTGAAACGTGTGTTATAAAAAGGGTGAAAAGGAAGACCAGAACGGAGGTGATGGCCGATAAGGCAGCAAATGGTACGTCCTAAGAACCGGTTCGAATCGGATGGTGCCGTATTCGGATGTGAGGGGGGGGGAGACTACGACAGGACAACACATCGGCTCAAAAAAAACGCTGCTGGACTGGGGGCTGTTCACAATAGTCAAAAGGGAAAAGCGGCTGAAGGAAACAGCCCCAAAAAAAGAAACAAGAAAGGGAAGAAGAGGTGCCGGACCGTTGAAGCAAAAAAGAAAAACTGCAAAGGAGCAGGTGGGAAAAAAATCTTGTCTGTACTTTCCAGTGAGACGGACTCGCTCAATAAAAAACTCCCTTCAGGCGAAAAGATCGCAGAAAGGGAAGAACAAAGGGCAGGGAGGAGGAACCACCCACTACGGTGCAAAGGTTAGCCCGTCAGAAAGGTAGCCTCGCGTGAGGGACAATGTGCTACTCACTGCCCATACCCTTTCCTACGAGAGACACAAAAAAGAAGAACGCTGCCTAAAAAACGTAAATTATCGACCATCTATCGGAAGTGTCTAAAACGGCAGAAAATCCGACGAGTAGAGAGGAAGGGGCGAACCGCGTAGGAGGTTCCAATCGAGAGTATCCGAACATATCCTAAAAAGGAAACTCATGCGCCGTAGTGTCACAGTAGAAGGAACGGGGCGAAAGTCTCCAGAATCCCAAACAGGATTCGAGAGTTACCCCTGAAGCCTCACAACGTGCCACTGTGCAACAGTAGCGCACCGTCGTCCGAGCTAGCCATCTAAACAGGACCGGGAAAAGGGTTGCTGGAAGTACGGCGACAAACTCCTTACTTAAGGAAATATGGGTGTAGACCTACCGGATCGGGCTGAGGGGGAGAAACTGAAATTCTGGACGCGGGAAAAAGTATCCGGAGATCGTCAGTTACAGAAGTCGAAAGAGAGCCTAATGACCTTTGGGGGCACCATTAAGAGGTTGTATTCACATGCTAGGCGGGAACTACCCAAAAAGCAAACCTTCCGTTCAAGAGACACCTAAGTGTCAAGAGGGGGAACGTAAGAAGGGAATTAATTCTTTTAGAGCAAAATAACGTTCAGAGGCGTGCAGAACGATCAGCTGAAGGCTAACATCGGACTGGGGAAAACTAGGGAGGTTTCTACCCCCCCACACTGGGATCCTTGACTTGGGGGACGAAGAGGGGAATCTTTCGCCTGTTCTTTCACAAAGGCTTCAAAGAGTGCGAGCATGGGGGCACCCTAAGGAATCTGCAAAGATCACTGAGAGTTAGGCTTCGAGAGCACCAGACACCGAATAAAATCTTGCATCTATTCTTCATCTCTGTCAACAGATACGCAGGAAAAAACCACCAAACGAAGACCGGGGAACTAATGCACGATAAAGGGTAGGTTTAGAGGCATCGAGTTTTCTGACTTGATTCCTTATTGTCGCAGTCGCGAATCCGGAACAGGAAAAAGGTTAGGCGGAACGCGTAAGAACTAAGTGAAATAAAAAAAAGAGCCATCCTAAAGCCGGATTCTAAGGAAAGGTGCGGCAAAGAAAAGAAACGTCACTAGTAAACTTTCGCTGGTGTCAGAGGTGTTATTTAATGGGAGGATCGAAGGGAAACCGTGGGA
>Ga0179591_1369429_pt1 | contig 23880 bp, 19 predicted proteins | sample CZOMad2_1_08_16f_FD_182891 | JGI IMG/M metagenome (GOLD analysis project Ga0179591, IMG submission 182891) | Vadose zone soil fungal communities from Angelo Coast Range Reserve, California, USA - CZOMad2_1_08_16fungal (PacBio error correction) | ecosystem: Environmental > Terrestrial > Soil >...
GGTTAAGCGGTTCAACCAGACCGGGTTAATGTGAACTTTTAAAGAAAAACGCCCTCAGCGTCCTAAGTACTATGCGAAACATGAAAGAAAAGGAGTCGTTATCGCCAAAAAACACCTGCCAGACGGGATTAAAAAAGGGCCTTTAAGTTATAGTTAGAATTCATCCCGGAAAGGAGTTTTTTGGTGCGAACTCAACGTCTTGAGGAAGTTCACCCAGAGCAATCTTTCTTTGGATGAAAAAATCACTCGAGTGGGCGCGGTCACACATCAGTAGAAAAAGAGGGGAAAAGGGTTTGACCGACCGTTTGAATCTTCTGGGGTCACGTGAATCACCATGTGGGAACAAGGGGGGACAGAAATTTGGCACGGAAAACGAGGAAAAGAAAACTGATGTAGGAACCGGGCGCGCAGCCTGAAGAGTGTCACCTCCCGTAGTGACGGCAGCGGAGAACACGAAAAAAAAAATTAAGTGAGCCGCCAAGAAGCCCAATGTAACGCCGTAGGGGCAGGGCGGGATGGAGTTACTCCTCCCTGCGTACAGAGTTTCGCGGTCACCTAAGAAGAAGTTGATGCTGTTTAGCCATCTTGGTGAGGGGAATCATGCACATGATCATCTGTCATTTGAATCATCGGAAGGGACAAAAAACTGCGGGAAAGGAGGTGGGCGGAAATCGAAGGGGGGGGGGGGGACGTAGGATTCATGGAACGATTCCGGGGGGGGGGACCTTGCGGCGGAGTTAGAAAGGTCTTATATCGCTGCCGGTTCTTCTAAAAAGGGAGTGGAAAAACCCGAACAAGCAAACAGCCAGTGACAGATAGGTCACGAGCTTTGGAACAACTGCGCCGGGGGAGTCCTTGGCCCGGGAAACTTGGACTGGCCAAAATAGAGATCTGCGCTGAGGGCGGCAGTGGGAAGAGGGGGGGACCTTCAGAGGGAAGGTAGGAAATGCGCGGTGAAAACACGAGCTGGGAGACGTTGTATAAAACCAAAAAAAAATACAGAGACTATTCACGTTGAAGTCAACGGGAGCGTCGGAACGCTGGAAAAAGCTGTCTACGGAGTGCTACGTCCTCAGTCATTAATATCTCGGGGGAGAACATTCAATTGAAATGGGATCGAAGAAGAAGAGGAAAGAAAGGTCATGCGGGACGCCGTAGTGATATCTGGGTGCTGAAACAGATATAGGTGTTAAAATGGGTAGTTCGGGGTCTGGTGCTGGATGTGCATTGGGAAAAGGGAGTAGGCCAGAGGACGACTCGGCGGTGACTAATTGGGGATTGCGTGAAGGTCTGTACCTGGAGAAAATGGAGGGGAAGAGTCGTGTTCGGCTGTATGACTAACGGGGAGAGTGCTTACCTTTTGGAGGACACGATATGAAGGCAATAGGGAATGAGAAAGGAGCTCTACAAAACAGACTAAAAGGTCTTCAAGGGACCTGAGGAAGTACATGGTAGCGATGAAGGCAACAAGAAGTCATCAGGGATGAATGTGTACTCTACGAATACCCGAAAGTGAGGGGGGGCTTACTGGGGTCTTCGGGTTTGGTGGGAGTAAAAGACCGGTAACGGGAAAAAGGGGGGTTTGAAAGAGCATACTGGAGAGATCAATCGACAATTCAAAAGACTTAGGCTACTCTCGATGCTTTAAAGGGTCTATGAGCGAACGAGTCGGGGTTCTCAATTGGGGACAAATTTCTTTCTCACAGGGAAATCGCTGCTGGGTTATCCTTTCTGACTTAATAAAATGAGAGCGGAGGCAGGGGGTGGTCAGAAAACTTTGTAGGTCCGAATCACTAGGTGGTGGGTGGGGAAAAGGATTTGGGCGCGAGTGCTTTCTGCTGTTGCTCGGGCTTAAGAATCAAGGGGACTTACGGGAATCTCGAGGTGTAGAAACTAGATTTGGGTTATAAGGGTTGGTGTAAAGAGGGGTCCCGGACGTGAAAAACTGAAAAAGGGGGGTTGCAGGGGTGGGAAAATGACTGAAAAAACGGCGCAGTCAAGCCTTTATGTTGGAAATTCCCCAAGGGTTGAAAAGGGAACAGAAATAAACATTATTTCTTAAAAATGTGTAAAAGGGTAAACCTGAAAACAGAAGGCGTGATTGAGGGGGGTCCCACACAAGTTGAAAGGAGGAGAACTTGGAGATCATTGGTACGCGGAACAACAGAAGGGTTTGTGTCTTAGGACCTCACCTAGAATGTACTCCAAATATCTGAAAAAGGATCTCGGACAGAAGTTAAAGGAAAGATTAGGACCCTGCTGGGGAATAAAGCAGAAGAGCCCGAACCTGGGTAAACCTCGGCCAATCGGGAAAAATGAGGGAGGGGAACCGGAGAAGCTTTCAAGGTGACAGGGGACTAACGCTGATGAAAAGAGGGCGCACCGCCAAGGAAGGGCAGGTTCGTGAGAAGTTTTACTCTAGTATCCTGACTTTAAGGGGATCCGGAAGAAAGAAAACAATAGAAGGATACAAAGCAATAGGACAGCGCTCATCTTGGGCTGGGCTGTTAAAGAGGAAACCATCGTGACCTGGGGGGAAAAAAAAGCTTCTTTTCCTTTTGGGGAAAATTTCAGGGGGAAGTATTCGTTCATGCTCGGGTGCCATTCCGATCACGCGGCGCGTTTCTAATGAAATGGAGGACGGCCTGTTCGGCACATCAAAAGGCTTCTTCAAAAGGCAGGAAAAAACGAGGACATCCTAGAAGGAGTCAAGAGATTTCAACCGAGAACATGATTCGACTGGAAAATTAGGAAGAGAAAGTGTGAGGTTCTGACCCCAAATCATAAACCGGACGCGCGCTGAAATAAGCAGAAATAAAAAGGGCGTGAAGGGAGGAAGCGAGACAAGAACGAGGGAGAGACCTCATTCTTCCACCAGGGAAAAGGAGATCAAAACAACGAGAGAGGGACAAAAGAGAGAGGGAAAGAAAGAATAAACAGATGTTATCCCTTTATTATCTCTATTAGACCACTTCTATAAACTTGGGGGGCAAAAATTTGGAGATGCAGTCATCGAAGCGGATCAAGGAGGAGGGTTTATGAAAGCAAAAAAGGGGCCGAAACGCGGAAGGCGAAGCAGGGGGGCACGGTTTTTGAACCAAACCAAAGGGTGATGGCGTCCATCGGGAATTCATGGAAGGGAATACGGGGGTGTGCAGCCGGAAGAAGATCAGCCAGAGGAAGGGGAGACGAACAGGAACCTGAGTTGGCGTCACCGGGGGAACAGGGAAGGAATCACCTGTGTTGGATGTTTAAGCACCGAACATTGAGGACTCACGCATCTTCCTAAGTGAAAAACTTACCAAAGGGTCCCAGGTCACGAGGGGTTCGAGTGGCCCATCTCTCGAACGGACGGCGCGGTCATCCTTGGCGGCCACGGGACGCGGAATAAGTTACCGGGAGGCCCTAGGAGCTTGCAAAAAATGAAAAGCCGGAGCCCCACCAGGTGGGACTTGCGGTGCGCACAGGCGAAATAAAGAGGCCAAATCAACAGAGGCCATCTAGCAAGGGACTGGCAGAAACCCGGGTCAATTGGGGGGGCAGGGGGACATGGCTTTCATGGGATGAGGGGACCAATCCTGAGAACGACGTAAAGGAAGGAGTCCTGCCTCACTCATTTTTAGGATTAGGGGGGAAGATTTTCCCTGGAGGGGTCTCCGGAAACCCGGATTTGGGGGTGATATATGGGGAAAATGGTCTAATGAGGCCTACACTGGACAAAGGGGGGACTTCTAAAGGAAAAACAACGAAGTCATGGTAACAGTTTTACTCATAAAATAAAAGTGTTAAGTCACGACATAAATTATGAAGGGCCTCCCAAGGGGAAGAGCATCCCGGGGCATTACGAAATTCGGGGCTCCAGTCCCAGTTAACTCCAGGCGGCCAATTTGGGCCACGGGCCAGGGTAAACCTTATAAAAAGCGAGGAATAACGGGAAAAGGACGAGAATACGACGGTCGCGGGCATGACCCACCCAGCGAGGCACTACCTAAGTCCTCCTTAAAGAAGAGAAAAAAGGGGAGAGCACGCCGAGCACGCAAAGAAGTGCCATCATGATCCTAGAGGAGAAGGGTAAGAGATGGGAAATCACGAAGGGCGTAAAAAAAGTGCATCAGGAGGGCACCTATCTGACATCGCCGGTCGCTCATCTCAGCGTCCTCGGCAGATCTTCCAAGGAATATTAGGGACTTGAGAGAGAAAAATAGGAGAAGAACCCGGGTTCGCAAGGCTGGGGGACTCCAACCATCCAACCAGTGAGACAGGACACACCGAGGCCTTGTCGACTAACTTAAGACAACCCATTGGGAGGGGTTGGGCGAGGACTAGACAGTCAAAGAGACAGATTCATCAGGCCTTGAAAGGCGGAAATTGGTTATTCTCCCTTCAAGATTGACCTATGCTGGTAGATGGAATGTCACCGCCCCTTCAGTAGAAGAAAAAAAGCTTCACAAGAAAGGCACATAAAGACGACCGAGACTTCTCGCCGGACTTCGGAAAAGGTAAAAACTCTCCTACGGCACCGCCAGAAGGACGACGCCGAGTTTAACAAATCTGAAGAATGAAGACAAAAGGGAAGCAAGAAGCACATAAAAAGACCGTCCAAATAGTGGAAGCAGGCCAAAATAGGAGTTCAAAACGACCTAGAGAAATACCGTAAACCGGAGAAAACAGTCGGCGCTGATCAGGAAATGGAGAAAGACGGAAAGAAGAAAACTACGTCCCATAGTAAAGTCGTCCTACTCTAAAAGAACGGGGGACCATCGGACGAACTAAAGACCGTGCCTCAAAAAAGCCGAGGGGGAAGGGGCTACAATCGACCAGAAGCGCGTTTGGAAAGCGGAAGTACTCTCATGGAACATCGGCAGGCCCAACTACAAAGGAGTATCTAAGCGACCGCAAATTACGGCAAAGTAAAAGGATCGAATAGGACGGGGTGGGTCGCAAAGCGAACTACTTCAAAGGAGGCTTGGGGTTTCAAAGGTCAAGAAATATGGACACGAGGAAAAAGCGCGAAATAACTACAACTCCTAAGAAGGAAACGCCAGGTAACCGAAGAGGAAGGCCGTTGAATTCCTACGCCACTCCCATTGCCAAGCAAAAAGAAGAAGACTTAAGAAGTGCAAGCCGAGAAGTTCCGGATTCAAACATATTATACCGAAGGGAGAAAAGCAAAAAAACCCTACGAATACCAAAAGGGACCTGAGCGGCGCCACTGCGAAGCGACCGCAGCATCTAAAGGAGAGATGCACATCAAAAAAATCAGGGAAGGGACATACGTGGCACGACGGACTTTGCGGCTGGTGCGCGGAAAAAAAAGGAGAGAATCTGAGAAATCCGTCAACGGGGGTCTCCATCCCCTCAACTCCGAGAGAACATAGGGCAGAGCCTGACAAAAAATTGCACTTATAGCTGCCAACACATAAAGGTTAGCCAGTGAAAAACTTCGAATCATAGGGGAGGAAGACATACCAAGAAACCCGTTTGAGAAAAAGGAGTTGACGGCGAACGCGTTAACTAAGGATTACACCAGAACCATAAAAAGGAGACTTGCATTGTTATCCCTGAAGGCCCATCAGTTATTGCGGGGGCGACCGGCGCCCCACCTTTGAGGCTCCCCAAGTCAGCCGATTACCGGAAAAAGGACTTCAACTAGGGAAAGAGGGCTGTGGACCGCTGAGAACGGTACTGGGGGGTGCATGTGAAGGATAGAGGGGGGTAGAAGGGTCCCAGTACGGGTTAAACAGAAACACAACAAAGATCCTCCAGTGATAGTCAATAACTCTCACAAACTTATTGAGATATGAATCATCTAAGAGGAGGATGTGGTTGAAGACGGGTAAAAAGCCGTCAGTGGCCCGGTGTATAAAAAAAGACACGGGACCGGCGTTCTCCACAGGACACCGCGCCGTCGGATCGGCATAGGCACCAACTGTGTACCGGAGGGAGGGACGGTGACTTGCTGACTCTTCGGAGCCATCCCGGTTTGCTCAGTCAACACGCCGTGACCCGTGCTTTTTGGAAGTTCGCAAAGAAAAGTGCAAGCGCAAGGTGGTTTGGAGTGGTTAATCCTCTGTCACTGGCGCACGTCGTCCCGTAAAAGGGATGGTGAAGATCAGACAAGTTAGCTGGTCGAGGTCACGTTGTCAATTCTGGTGAATGGGAAAGTCAAGTTTCACTTTAGCGAAGAAAACTGAATTGAGGCGCAGGAGGGGTCGTCGCCCATTATCATGGGCGGGGCCGGATGGGTACCGCTTATCTAGAAAAAAGACAACCAGCTTCAAACCAACACAGAGCGCCGGTGAAATTCGGTTCTTCGAGGGATTCTTGACGTTGTTCCTGGAGTGGGGGGAATCCCTCAGCAGTAGACGTGGTAGTCGAGGAGTTTTGTGAGGAGGCGCAAGAGGAATCAATGGGAAGTCGAGAGATCGGAACTCATTCCTTACCTGATCTGTGTGAGACATGAATTTTTCTTAGGAGACATAGGAAGAGAAAACTTCGCAGGCTTGACCTTCTTTCGATGGAGAAGGCGAGAGCGCTGTTGTCACCACGGGGGGAGGTCCGGGACATGGTCTGTCAAAAGACAAGGACGAATACGTCTTGTCAACGCTCTTTCCGAACGGGGGGGGGGAAAGTTACGGTAACCATGGGTAGTCGAACACGGGAAACGCTTTAAAACATGTATGGCCGCGCACAGCGTTAGCGGAGTCGGAAGTACTTGTACCGCTTTTGGGTAGACTGGACAACTCACTACACGTTGAATGAGTACGTCGATCTTGGGTCCGTAGGGGATTATACGGGAAGAATGACATAAATTACCTTGTGGAAAGATCCTGGCAGGGGACTGATCTCTCTCAACCCGACTTCTGTCGTCACCAGTGGCGGAGCAGGAGTGGTAGGTTCACCACCCCGCGATGGCCTGGGGTCAAAAAAAAAAAGGGAGGAGGGGGTGTCTGTGGCCCTTGGGGAGTAGCCACGCGTTACGGTCTGTATTGGGGCGGGTGGCGGCAGTATGAGTGACAGGGGGGCTCAGCCAGGTCGGACGAAGGTACAGGTCTTGTATTAAAGGGGAGGCTAAAAATGGGGACAAGAGATATAATATGGGCCCCGGGCGCGCAAAAGCAAGGGGCCGGAAAAGGCTAAAGAAGATCGTGAATGACGGGGAAAATGAGGTGAAAAGTGACCTTCATCGTCTGAGCCAGGAAGGTGCAGCGGTATTTCTTAATCTGAACCATGTCACGATACAGCCTGGAACAGAACAGTGTAAATATCTGACGAGGGGAAGCACCGACCCAAAGTGCCTATTCATCGGACTCACGACGCGAGGGGGGAACGCATGCGGGGAAAAAAGGCAGACGGACGTCGCCTTGAAGAGGGGAGGCGGATAAAAGGCTCACTGCGGTATCCTGGCGTGAGTAGCGGGGACACCTGCCGCCGGTTATTATTTCATGCAATCAGGACACATGGGGCGGGCGTATCGATGTAGTAAGAGAAGGTGTTGTAGTAACTGTATGTAACGCGCGGAGGAGGAGCCGGCTCGTGTGACTGGACAAGGGGGGAGAGCGAGCGCTACCTTATATGAAGAAACCTTTGGATAAAGGTTTATATGGGGCAAAAGTGAGAGGAGTTTACCCATTTTGGGAACGAACTCCAGGCGATTCCCGGGGGGGGCTATGGAAACAAGGAAACGAAATAAAAGGGGGGAGTTGGATTAACGTGGTGAAACAGTTCCAATTAGGCTGGGGAGGTCCGAGGAAACATTCGCTTCAGGAGTCCGAAAGGTGGGCAATCTATCAAAATCGGGGGGAAGTAGAAGAAAGAAAACGGAAGACTTACTAAACAGCGTCTCGGGTCTGGTTACGTAAGTCGGTGAGACTGGGTTGCCAAGCCACATCATCCAAGCACCTGGAATCGCCAAGTCGCGAAAGGAGAAGCCACGTGCAAGACTGGGGAAGGGGACCGTGGACGCAGGGGGGGTGGGTTTGCCTGATGGGACCTCGTTGGGGAACCGCCAAGAAAACCATGGCAGGCTGGAAGGGGAAGGGGGGGGATCCAGAGTAATGATTCACTGGACTTCGATAATAAAGACCAAGAAGGCGCAAGAATCCAGACCAGGAAAGATGTGGGAACGAGGACAAAGGGGAGGACCTGTGAACCATGCTGGAAGTTATCGAGGCACTTCGAGGAATTGAAGGTGCTCTTAAACGCTACACCGGAGAAAAAAAGGTGAGGCGTGGGCCGTGATCGACACGACCGGCCCTGTTGATCCAAAGGATATTAAAAACGGGCAGGCCTCACAACAAGGAGGTCAAAAGAAGGTGAGAAGCAAAAGATGCAGGAAAATGCTGTAAACCGTCTGACTGAGTTGACGGCGTCAACGTGAGGAGGAATGAAACCACCTTAATCGTTCCTGCAGCATGACAGAGGAAGAAGGGGGGCAAAAATTGTTTCGTAGAAAGGGTACGAAGAGGGAAAAAGATCGGGGGGAAGGGTCATGGAAACTTCGCAAAGGGGGAGCAGCTAGACAACAACACCTGGAGAGAGGAAAAAACAGAGGGGGAAGAAAAATATGTCGATCATAACGGTCTATCCGTGCGACCCTGGGAGGAAACTCGGAGAAACTTTGTGGGAACTTGTTGACCCAGAGTTCAAGCGAGCAGAAAAAACTGAGGTGGGCCGGCGCTCAAAAAACAAGGAGGACCGCACGGCTTCAGTCTGCGATGGCAAGCGGGGGTTGACCATATCCAGTGGAGAATCTGAAAAATGCAAAGTGTGTGGAGGCCGGTGAAAGAAGAATCCCTGCGACGAAAAACAGGCCCCTTTGCAACATATCTTCGGAAAGCCTCAGGGGAAAGGTTTGGGGAGAACTGGGTCAGCTGCCACAAGGAAGATCAAAATGGGGAACCACCCTTCACATCAGACGTTCCAGTGTCACGATCCCACAAGCGCGGTCGATTCTCGGGAGCGCTGTGCAAAGAAAAAAGTAGCGAGCTCGAAAGAGAGGGGATCAGTCACCGCTACTTCATAAAGCCACTGAACCAAGCCCTGGCGTGTATGGCAGGCACCGGGGCGGAAACCTCGAGGAACGGCCCCCTCTTCAAATCTACGGAACGGTGCCGTCGTAGACCAAGGCGACCAGGGGCGGGGGAGCAGGTGCGGAGGGCGTGGGTCTATGATGATGAAGGGCACAACATGAATCACCGAGGAAAGGTATAACCGGTCCAGACGCATAGGATTATTCTTGAAGGTTCAAGGGGGGAGGTCTCCGGAAACCGGTATGTGAGAAAATTGTTACAATCTCGTAGAAAGGAAGGGAAAAAGAAAAATGTTCCATGCGACTCCCTATCACGCCGGGAGGGCCCAGTTGGGGGGTGGACGTAACACCGTGTTTGAAAAGACAAATCCTAAGGGTATGTGTTACGGCACCGGGGGGGGAAAGGGCCCCAGACCGGGGCCGAAAGGGGGGAAATGCCTTGATGCCGAGGAAGGGTCAAAATTGAAACTATTCCAGGAAACCGAGTGGACAGCTGAAATGTACCGGGAGAAAAAAGGAGGGAAACTGAACGACGCACTCGAAACGAGAGGATCCCTGAAGGGGAAAGGAAGGGAAAGCTCCGCCACGCGTGAAAAACGAACGTCCTACAGAAAAAGTATGATCACTGGCGACAAACCCGAATGGAAAAAAAACAGTACAAGGAAAAGCAAAAGCGGGCGACGGTTCCAGCGAGAAGGAAAGGAGCACCTAAAAAAACACCAAGCCGAAAGGGGGAAAGTCAGACAGAAAGAGCGGAAAGCGCCAATGAAAACGTACCAGAATCGCCCCATTCTGAAAATCGGGGAAAGCAAGCGTGGAAAATGGCAAACACAGGGCAGAAGGGGTCTCGCAGATCTAGGCCAACAATAGTGAGTCCATGCTGTTATCGAGGGGCCATCGTAAGGAAACATCACCCATCACCGATACAGGGCGAAATATCGGCAACATCAGGGGACGCAGGGATGGAAGTCATGGGGCGACCAACTTTCCGATCCTTACAGGGAAGGAAAAAGAGCGGTGGCCGCCATTGGGGGGCCGGGGGGTCGCTAAGAGGGAAAGGTTCCCTATCTGTATATTGTCCGCCCCCTGAGCAGAAGAGACAGAAGCCAGAAAGCCGAAAGGAACCATAACCTTCGCTGCCGTCCAGGCGGGAAATGACTCCTACTCTCCAAGAAAAACACGGGGAAGAGAGACGGGCAATAAAAACGCTTGAAGAGACAAAGTACGCCATCAAAAGCCCCCGACACACCATGCAACCGAGTGAACCTCTCACTATCTCGGGGAACTAAGAAGAAACAGTCGGCGAGGACTTCTGGTAAAACCTTCCAGACTTCAAAACATTATAGGGGGAAGAAGGAAAAGATCAGAACGGAAGTTGAGGACGTACAAAAACCTTACTCCCGTACCACCTTGAGATAGACGACAAACTCGTGAAGGCACATTAAGGAATCTTGTCTATTGGGCAAAAAAATTAAACAGAAGCGGGATGGGGGAAAAAAGGGAAGAACCAGCCCCTGAACTTTAAACGCGAGAAGGACCAAGCACGGGAAAATAGATGGCTACTTGTGACTGTTAAGAACCGAAGGGGGGTAGTTTTCCCAGTACTAAAGGAGGGAAGATGATGAAGAGGGGGGTGTGCTCAAACGCGAAGTAAGCTCCTTTGCGGGTTCGGGACAAGAAAAAATGGCCCAACCCATCACGCCGGAAAGCGCTAAATATCTACATAACCGAGCCTCAGTGCAAAGGCAGAAGAAGTGTTCTCCCTTCAGGAATTCCTACCTGGACCGAAAACTAATATGAACGCACGGTGCAGGACGAGGATGGCCAGGATAACAGAGGAGCCGGAGTGCATGATAGAGGGGAATGAAGACCCACTTGGCTAATAACCAATTTTGAGCACTGCTGCCGGGGAACTCTAAAAAACCGAAGAAGAAGAACTGGAAGGAAGGATCACCCAGGGGCCCAGTTCGAAGGAGGAACATTAATGGGGCTGGGTGAGGCTCACCTTACGGGTGTCATAAAATAAGACGGCACACATTCACTATGTGCGAAAAACAAGAAGAGGCCGGCTGTTGCAAAACCGGAAAGCCGATAATAACCATACAGCTCAAGGGTCAGACGACAAAACATTTAAGGGAGGCCCAAAGGCCCAAAAGAAGTGTAAAACGCGTTCAAGAGATGACAAATCCGGCTCAGAACAATCCCCCGTGGTGCTAAGAAGGGGAAGGGTACCTCTCATCACTGTGCAAAAGAAAAACCAAACACCCCCTAGGATAAGAAGGGGCAAAAGGACCAGAAAGACGGAGTGGGGGGCTAAAAGGCGCAACACTTCTTGGAACGAAAAAAAGAAGCAATTTACCTTAAACGTAATGGGTGCATCCCGCTGGGAACTGGTGTTAAAGAAATGACAGAGGGAGAGTGATTTGGCGAAAGAGAGGCGATACACTGCGTTGTAAAAAAAGCTTTACAGGGGATTTTAAGACGGAAATAGGACTACGCCTCTCTTCATAGAGAAGTCACAACACAGGGAGGTGTAAAAAAGAGGAGAGATATCTCAGGGCAAGGGAGGTTGGCGTTTCAATCACCTTCCTAAGTGGGAGAAAAGAACGGGAACCGAAGAGTGACTCCAACCTCACCAAAAAGTCCTGGAAGAGGGGAGGGAGACTCCCCGTCCCGAGGGATAATCATTAAATCGTCTGTGACTTCGAAAAAAAAAAAAGTGTGGCGCAGTCGGAGAACCACCACGCCTTCCAGTGCTGGGAAAAAAAAACAGTGGAGCCAAATATCCGTCAAGCACTTGGGGCTGGTTAATCATTGAGGGACAACGCTATGCGAACGAAGAAAAAAGGCTAGTAAAACCGGGATGTGATGTAATGAACTGGAGAAGGGCGTGCCTCGTTTACCAATCACCTTCTGGAAAGCCGGGGGAAGAACAGGGGACAAACACGTTTGACTCAACAAGGGACTTCGCAGGGAGGGACTGGGCGGCGCAAAAAAAAGAAGCTGCATCGAAACCGGAGAAGGAGATCAGAACGCCAAAAAGCGTGAGGCCGCAGAAAAAACTCCACCATGGAAAAAAAGGACAATGGGCACTCGTTTATCTTTGACAAGAGATGCTGGAGAGAGTACGGGGGAAAACTTGAAAGCCCGAAGTTAGGACCACCTTGTGGGGGAAAAATAAGGTGTGAGGAGGTCCGATTCGGAAATTTCACAGAAAAAGTAGGGAAAAATAACTTTCACCGGCGAAGTAGTCACTTGGAGGGGGGACAGGGGTGGGCTTTAGGAAGCAAAAAGGAAGGGCCGGTCTCTTCCGGACCTGCGGGATTGACTGAGGCGAGGGGGAAAGGATGTCTTGCGGGCCCAGGTCGGGGGGAACAGCAGCCATCCTATTACGGTCTTGAGCTGGGGACCCACAAGTCATATAGCTCGGGGAGTGACTTGGAAACAGGTCCAGGGCGGTCTAACCCGATACTTAGAAAAGAGTCAAGGCGGGAAAGAGATCGGAGAAGTTTTCGAACGCGTCGGATGCGCGGGGGGGGGCCAACAGACTTGTGAAGGTAGAATCTAAAGACGGCGGAAACGACACGGGGAGGGAAAAAAGGTAAGATCATGGAAAGGGTTATGGAAAGGAAGAAAGGTACGGACATGCAAGAAGAAGAGAGGGGGGTCGGATAAATTAACGCAGGGAAGAGAGCAGTCCTAAGGATTGGTTTCCTGTTTGGGCTCAAGGAGTGATAGCGTTAAAAAGGAAAAATATTTCCAGGTCCACATTAAGGAAAAGGTTTTCAGGGCTGGGGAACTTTAACCATCGAGGGGGGGGAAGGGAAGAAATTCTTTGGGGGGAGGGAAGGATAGGGAATTACTCCATCAATAGTAAGAGGAAAGGGCAGTCTCTTCTTGGAGTTAAAAGTGCGGGATTTCCTGAGAATGGGGCGGGACACTATATATACCAAGATTTCAAAAGAGCAAAGGGAGAAGAACCCAGAAGGACCAATGGGCGCCCTAATCTGGCAGTCCCACGTAAAGGATGTAGAGCTACAGGAACTTCATCGGGGGCGTTGAGGCTGTGCAGAGAAGAGCATGATAGGGCGGGAAAAGGAAGTCTTCCTCATTGGCGATCACAAGACAAAGGAAAGACAACTTGTAAGAGCTAATCAGGCTCAGGGGAGGGGAATCACTCTCAATTGTGCAAAAATCTTGAGGTCATCTGAGGGACCGACGTCTGGCGGAGAGGGGGGCGATCAAAGTCTGATGGAATTTCCTCCAATGTGACGGGCACTGAAAACTGTCTTTGAGGAAAGATCTTGCGGAACAACTCGATCTGCTTCGGGTGTGCAGGTCCTTTCAACTGTTCGGGACGGTGACTCGGCGGGGATGAAAGACGTTTTTTACGGCTGGAACCGTAAGGGAGGATGATTTACTTACACGGAAGTTCTTGACGTAAACGTCGTGTAAAGTGACTTAATCAGAACTTGGGGAGGGTGTAATAAGACTTTTGACCAGCGGGCACACAGGGGACTTGAAGAAGGCATTTTGACGGAAATCCGGACAAACCGTCCAGCCAAAATTGGGGAGATTGTGGACAACAGGAGCCCGAAATTTGATTATAAAAGAACAAGGGGGAGTAAAACTTGTGCCCCCGGACTGCTTTGAGGGTGCATGACCACGTGTTGCCTAGGGGGAGACGGTCTATCAAACATGGGGGGGAACAGAGCGGAAGAAGAAACAGTCCGTTGAAACAAAGAAATTTACCTTCATAATTAAGCAGAGGAGAGGGGACGGAACATCCGAGGGATCGGGGGATAAAAAACTGGGGGGTGAAAAAATCATCGACCCAGCAACTGGTGAAAGAGGAAAGTACGGCAAAAAAGTGCAAAGTTAACCCGGAACAGGGGGGGGTCGATAATTGTTTGAAAGAGCGCGTCTGACCGCAGAGAAAAAGGCCAAGTACCCGCCGGAGCGTTGGCGGGGCTCTAGGAACTTACTTTATGACTTTACGCCTGGAGGAAGAAGAGGGAAGGAAAATCCTGCAATCACCGAGCATCGGAAGCGATGGTGACCCTCGGACACCAAGGAAACTGGGACCATTCTGCCTGTTCACCAGGAGGAGGCATAGGCGAGGAATGAAGGGTGAAAGCGTGAACCCTGACACTCTCCCCCCCGTACGAGGAACCAAAGGGGACGACAACGTCTTGTCTTTTGAAATCTCAACATGGCGGGGAAGATTGAAAGTCAGCAAACGCGAAGAGAGGCAGAAGCATATGTAATAATTCCGGTAAAAAGTACCAGGACAAGACTGCGCGTGAGGCGAGAAACGAAAAGAGACGAAAACCGAAGGGAAGGGGAGGGCTACAGCTGACGGGCAGAGAGAAAAGCACAATAAGGGGGCGAGAGGGCATCACGAGTCTCCAGACATGTCTAAACCTGTGACAGGAAAAAACACACGGAGGAGAAAGAGATAAAGAAGGGAGCCTTCGATCAAGGCGTTATGAGACTCAGGACGACACTTCGTCTCTATATACGACTTGTTAGCCACTGGTAACTGCCGCAAAAAGGAAGAGCAGACGGCTCTTAAGGGGGGGGGGGACTACACAAAGGGGAACGAAGCACGAGGAAGCATAAGACGTTGCCCCGCACTTCTTACGGATGCAAGAATAGCGTTGGCAAAGGGAAAAAGAGCGCCCAGGGGGAGGACAAAAGTCAAGCAAGCAGAATAAGGGCGGAGGCCATGTGAACATTGGGGGGGGGGAACGTGTCGCGAACTTGCACACTATCAGTAAGAACGATGGTGGCCCAAACCGGTCAACCATTCAATATTGGGGATAGGGGCACAAACGCTCTAGCAGCGAATGGAAAAAAAGGAATGGTACCTCTTCGGAGAAAAAGGAGAGAAAAGGATAGGACTTAAAAGTCAAAGAAGTAAGTCAGCACACGGAAAAACCGGCGCTTTCTGGTAGGGAGGTCGGGAACGCGAGGAGACACGGGGGTTCACCAGGTTAAAACTCTTCACCTCTCGAGAAAAGGGGGAACCGGGATCACTCCGAACCAGTGGCAGACGACCGTTGGACAGTTGCTCAGGCAGCCCACCAGCAGGATCGATACTAAAGGTTAAACTCCAAAGACCAGTCTATGTGGAAGATAGGTGAAGGGGTATTGTCCGAACACCGGAGGGAAAGGGAGGTTAACAAATTCGCGAATTACAAGGAAAACACGTGGTCCTGCTGGCCTCGAAAAAACGAACCGTCGTGGCAAGTTTCTTAGAAGAATCACAGGGGGGGAAATAATGACAAGTATTTCGGCGCCTTAAGGGGGGGAAGGAGGAAGATCCCTGGCCGTTACTTGCCTATTGGAAGCCACAGAACAAACAAGAGTCCATTCCAAGGACTTTCAGCCTTAAAATCTGAAGGATGGAAAGAGGATGCAGAACTTTAAAGCCTAACAAGAAGCCAGAGCGGGGGGGGGATCAGGTCCGCCATCTAAAAATCGCGTGTCAACACCTCTAAAAAAAGGAGGAAGACAAAGCAGAGCACGCCAGGCCCAGGGAATAGCATTAACATCCACCCAGAAAGGGGGGAAAAAAGGTTCGAGAAAGGAAAAGGAAAAGGTCAAGCCTGCGGGACAGGGGAAAAATTCGGAGGCCAGGAACCATCGGAGTCAGAGGGAGCTACGGCCCAAAAAAAAAGAAAAGGGTGAAAAAAAAAATTCTCACAGCACGGGAATATGCACATGGAGCTTCGCAAAGAGAAAAAAACAGGCACCACGGTCTTGGATGCTTTTAGAGCAACCATGTCCAGCGGAAAAACATCCCCTGACTAAACCGGAAAAGGGCGGGGGGGGCCCAGCAGAAGACAAAATGAGAGAGTCATGGGAGCATCGAGGAAGGGAAGAAAAAGAGCTGAAAAATTAGTCCACCGGGGAGACGAGCACGCCGCTTTTGGTGGGGGGGGCAGAAGGGGGGAAGATAGAGGTGGAAAAAAGAACCTCGCAGAAAAAGAGACAAAAAAGCATGGCATAACTCCGAGCTACCATGCCTTCGACAAAAAACTTTCTGCGTCCATGTCAAAATCGGCTAAGGGGAACCAACCGTCCCAACCCTGGAGAGGAAGGGGGGGGGTACCCAGCGCTGGGAGAGAAGCCCAGACATCCATCAGCCCAAACAAGCCATGCCAGCATCGTCTTCACAACGAGCACAGACTGCGACAGAAACTTCCGGAGCATTTCGGAAGGGGGCTCGTAGAATACAGGAAGGACATGTATTCAGAGCGAAGGGGGGAAAGGGAATTTAATTCGACTAAACTGCTCACGTACGGGAAAGCTCGACAACAGACGTGACACCACGTTAAGCCGGCTTTGTTAACTCGGTAAAAAGAAAACTAAAGCAGGCAGTGGACAAAAAAAAGACGCCGCTGAAACTGCCGAGAGCCCTAGGGGAGCGGAAAGAAGTCGTGTTCACGAAGGAAAGGGGACAAAGAGGGGCCAAGGACGCCAAAAAGTTCTATTAGGGTGGCGCAAAAGGAGTGAAGAACTCATCGAAAGGGGGTCTGTCTGGCATACCTGTTCCAGGAACAAGCTGAAATGATACGAACTTATACTACCGCTGACCCGCCAGGAAAACTCGACGTTCGCGGGAAATTCAGGGATTAAGAGCACCCAGATCACAAAGGACTAACTGCAAAGAACGGTCATGAATAGATGGTCCCGAAGAAATTTGTCAACCTGAAATTGCAAGGGGGGGCTCGGCGTCCTCACAAGGAAGTGGCTGAATACACCGTTTAAGGGAGGAAAAAACATGTAAATACCCGCAGCCGAGGGGCAAACGGAGAAAAGCGAGGAACCTTATAGAAATGTAGGGTGGTGTCTTTGAAACTTGGGGTGATGAGAAGGCACCCAAGGGCACTACTTTTGCGCTGCTAAAGGAAAATTGGGGGGACGCCGAAAAAGCCATCCTGATAAGAACATCAGCGGAAGGTGAGCCCAACCTACTTTATTAAAGGGCAACACCAAAGAAAGGGTGGCAACTCGGAAAAGAATGATGGATCAGGGGGGAGGCGCATCACCCCGGGGGGGGAAGTACGGGACTTTTAACCTCTCCGGAGTAAAAAAATCACCACCAACTACAGCATAAGTTCTTGGGGCGAAACAAATGACAGTCCCCATCAGGACGAGTGGTTTTCTAACGTCCACTGCGTCATTCGCACGGGAGGAACAAAAGGGGGGAAATGCCCCGCCCCGGTCAGTCCGCAGACGTTTTTGGAAACATACGAGTAGCGGGGGGCGGGGAGAAACTGACACGTATTAACGCGGGAGGGGGAAGAAGGGGCCCGGGGGGGCTGGACAGGCTTCACCTCGGAAGAATCATATCTCCTCAACAAACTATATTCGGAAAAAATATTAGGATCTCATTTCCGGATGCTGGGAGGGCTTCACCATCAAACGCAAAAAAGCCGTTAAGACCACGCCCTTTGTATAGGAATCGGACAGAGCCTTCACCCTCCGGAAAGGAGAGAGTATGGGCTGGCCAAGGACAGAAGTTCAGTTCCGCTGCTTGTCGCCGCCGCCGTTGTTGGGCAGGTCGAACCACAAAAAAGGAAAGACTGGGAAGCAGGTCGCCCAGGAGAAAAAAAAAAGTCATTTGGTGTTGGGTTTATCCTTCTGAACTCATTCAATAAAAAAAATTCCTCGTAGGAAAAAGACGGGTAGGTGATCGAAACACGGGGGAAGGGTAAAACCTTTTGCGCCTGGGAAACGGTGATCACCGCGGGTGAGCCTTCAAAAAAAGGTGACACGGGGGTAGCAAGCGAATGGGGGTCTTCTCAACGGAGGCCCCAGGTCGCCGGCCAATGCAGAACCGTAGTTAAGGGGTTCGGGAAAAAACCCAAAGGAGATTGAAGACAGAAAAAACCAGTTAAAAAGTGTCAGGCCTGCCCTTCCAGCTGATGCGCGGTTCGCCTGTCATCTGAAGAAGGGGGAAGGGTCACGGCGGAAACCGCGGGGTGACCTGGGTGGGGGGGAAAAAAGACGGTGGTGTTTATTCCCTATTCCAGTTCAATGGTTTAGATGGAAGACTCCTGCAAAGGCGGGAAGGAGGGTCAGTTCTGAAAGGAGTTTCGGGGCAGGGGAAGGACTGAGCTGCCAGGTACAGAAAGGTAAAGTGACTGATTCGGGGGAAAAAACGGGGACTTCCTTTGGACCGGGAACTCCATCAAAAGGCAAGGGACGGTTCTGCAAGGCCCTTTGGTCGTCCACACGGAAGAAAAGGAGGTTGTAGTCCTTGGAACAAGGGAAAACGAAGGGGGGCTTTCTTTCTACCATAGGAAGACTAAAGGGGTCACGGAATGAGCATTCTCTCTACGACTCTCATGGAAGAGGGGAAAATGGAGTCCCCAAAAAACACGAAGGTATACTTATATCTAAAGCTTCGTCATGTGCCGCACGGGATGCGGGCGAGCTGTCGGGAGACGTACGACTCAGGGGGGAGAGTTGTTCGGATCCTTCCTAAAGACTGGGACTGAGACGCCGAATTGAATAGGGGACTTGAGGCATAGAGGTCGGAGAATGGCCAGCGAGTTCCTTTGGCCACCAGAGGCTTGGGGATGGGGGGGATGATGCGGGTATCAAAAAAAAAGATGAGGTTTCCTCGCCTGCGTCGCCTGTTGAGTGAGGGGGTAGGATTAAATGGAAAAGCCATTTCTGGAGATGGAGGCTCGGAGTAGTCTCATTCGTTTAAGTAGGCTATTTTGTAGGGGGAAAAAAAGTGAAGAGCAGTTGCAAATCTTCCAGGGCGCCGAAAGACCCGCAGGGGCAAGGACTGCCAATAATAAGAATAAGAATGGAACTCGATCAGAACAATGCCGTTCATAATTGAGGGGTATGGGAAAGGGGAAGGGGGCCCCTGCAGGCTGGTCGTTATAGGGTCAAGGACGCGGAATGTTTTGGCGATCAAAAAGACTGGAAAACCAGGTGCCTCTCTCTAGGCCTCGGAAAAAAAACAGAAACGCCTACCTGTGCATGTAACGCGGTCTCAACAACTGCTAAGGCCTCCTTCTTGGGGGCGAGATGCGCAAACGCGCAATGGCAAACTGCTTAGACTGAACCTCAACGAAGATGGAGTCTTCCTCCAGAAACTAGGGAGGGAGGGCAACTCTGGAACGTCGTTGCGAGCAGGGGAAATCGCGATTTTTATAGTACGGGAAAAGGGCAGGGACTGTCGCTGCCTTCTCGGATGAAGAAAACGCGAGGGGAGGGGGGGCGGAGGGGTTATATCAGCGTGGATGGTATTGGAACGCGCAAAGCTCGCCTATTTGAGTGCGGGGGAAATACCAGGGAGAAGGGGCAGGCACTATGGGTCATATGAAACAGGAGGAAAAAAAGAACTTGGTATATTGTGAATTAACAATGGTTAGGAAAGGGGGGGGGCTGGAAGGGGGACTGATTTGGGTCAAAAACCGCGACCGAAGGGGGCGACGTGAGGAGATTTAAAATCTATCAAGAGCCTAAAAAGGAGAACATCAAGGAAACCTTCAAAGTAATCAACTTCGGAGGAAGGGGCGGCAGGCATTGACGGGAAAATTGATCAGCATGCGGGGGACCGACAGAATCATCGGACAGAAAAGGGTTACCACTCGGAAGGGCATCTCCGGGGCCACAGGGGGGTTATTCGATTCAAAGGGGGGGTGCTCAGAGATGGAAGAAAAAGGGGGGGAACCGATAAAAAGCTGGGTAGAAGAGGGGCCACCGACACAAAAGGGCGAAAAAGGGGAGGAAGTTGCTCTTAATTACATGGGTAGAGGCCCTTTCCCGAGCCAGAAAGAAAGAATCAGAAACATCAATAAACCGAGCAGAGACTCGCGACGGTGGCAAGAGGGGACAAAACATGTCCTGGGACAGGACGCTGTCCTTACAGAAGGCCGGAAGATTCGAGGCACCTGAGGGTTCTCTTCCCGAACACCGATACAAACGAAGGGGAAAACTGCGGTCCCAAGGCCTGTGGAGAACCAACGGAGGACGGCAGGAGGCGCATCCTGGCCTTAAAAGACTTCCGAAACTCCCCTTGGAGACATGAACATACAAGAATTACTTTTCAAAATCACCCATTGAACTGGGAAGAGGGGCCGAAACCAGGGAGCGCCTTTACCCCAAAGCTTAAGCCTCTCGCTATCAGAGTAAAAGTGAAGAAAAGTGGGGGAGGGGAATAAGAAAGGGGCGACATCGAGATCATCCAAAAAACGAAAATTCATAATTGTATCGAGGACAAAAATTATTAGAAAGGGAGAGAGATACCATGATGGGAGAGGAGAGAATCGGGGAAGTAACTCGTGACTACCCTTACTTGAAAAAACTTTTTGAAAAGGGAAAGTCAGACTGCCATCTGAAGAGAAAGTTCACGGGAGTGGAGCAACCTCACGGGAGCGAACCCTCAGGTCAATCGCATTAAAAAACTTGGAAACATAATTGAGGAACTGAATACTTACGCGGGGGTTGTTCAATCCTTTAATATGAAAGGCCCATGAAAAACGACTAGAATCAAAGGGAAATCTTAGTGAAGAACTCGGGAAGGTACCCCTGTTGGAAGGGGGCATTCAAAGAAAAAAGACGAAATGAAAGGAATATGCCGACGATGTTACAACAGGAAAAAGACGTCCAGGTTCACGGGGTGGGATAACGAAGAGTAAATCGCGGACCTGGGAAAGGGAGATGTCGTAAAAGGCTGAGTCGTACGGATCCTAAGTCCCGGAAAGAAGGAGAGCCAAACTCACCAAAAGCTGTTTGGCGGGCACATCCATCAAGGCATCACGGAAAAGGGAAAGAGACTACGGAAGGGCGAGCAGCTCGACCGGGGGGAGGAAGACGGCTATGGGGACAGGGAGGAAGACGATTTCTATTGCACACCGCTCACGACGAAGGGGGAGGATTAAGCACGAAGGGGTGGAGGGATCTGGAAGGGGTCACTTGGATCTGAAACAGGTGTGGTGAGAAAACGAGGGACATAACTCAGTCACACCGGACCACGTTCACTGCGGACAAGACCAGCAAGCCGGAAAAGGGCCGGTCTCTAATCACCCGGTGTTAGGGAAAGGAAAAGGGGTATCTGTCCTTCCCTGGTTTAAAAGAAAGGGGGGCCTGACAGCGATTTCAAACACTACCAGCAAAATGAAAGGTACCAGGCGCAGGCTTTGCCAGCGAAAAAAAGGATAAAAAAAAGACTATTCGACTTAACTACTCTCCATAACGCGCAAAAAATGCTCAGTAAAGGACAACGAACGACAGCCGCTCGTTTCAAGCACGAGAGAATACGTAGAGACACGCCGAACGAAAGTACATGGCCAGGAGAATGGAAAAAGACCAGCCTCTCACTTGGTCCGGAGAGAGGATCACAACCGAAATGAAAGGCGATTTCGCAGCAACTAAGGGAAAAAAACCCCCCGGCCAGAAAGTCACACTCTACAAAGAGGAAAAGCGCGAGATCGGAAGCGAGGAATGTGAAGGCGCGTAAAAAAAAACAAGGCAATTTCAGCAACGGGCTGGGGGGACATGCTGGGATAGACAAACCAGTCGGTAAGACCGATCACTCAAAGAAAGAGGCCAGGGCGGAGGGGGGGCGCGGGCCAAAGGGGGAATGTGTCTCATCGAGTACTAACTCAATAAATTACATATGCCGGGACGCCATTGTAGGACAAGCTGAGCACGCCAGGTCGTTGGGGGGGGCAACTATGCGGGGGAGAGTATGCCCCCTCCCCCGGAAAAAAAGCCACGAAGGCAGGTAATCAAAAATAGAAAAGGACATCGCGGAAGAAACCGCTGCAGGACATGTCAGAAAGACGCCTCAAACCGCACACAAGCGAAAAAAAGGGAGACACATCCTTTCTACAAAAAGCCAATTAAAAGAAACCAAACACGCCATCGTGGGACATGCCATCCAAAACGGGAAAGAATTAACACTAAGCACGTACGTCTACCTCACACCTGGGACGAGGAATACGGCAGGATCTTCTAGAGTAAAAGGACGCGATACGAACAAAGCGTCCTGCATAGATAGTCGGGAAGAATCGACTTCCTTGGACCCGGAATTGAAAGGACGAACCAAAGAACCGTGGCCTAAATGGAAAAAGGGTCAGGTCTACAAATCTCCCAGAAGAGGGGGAAACAAGCGAGCGCTGAAACGCTCGAGCGGGGAGGAAAACTGGACCGCTTGAAATGGACTATGGGCATGAAAAAGGTATGGGAAGGACTAAAAGTATCGATTGGGAAAGGGGGAAGGCACAAGCGCGGAAAGAACGTCTGCGTGTCTGACTTTTCAAGCCGCCTTGGAAGGCAAACAAGTAAGGTATCGACTAAAAGAAAAAATCTGCAGAAAGGGAAACACATCTCGTTCTCTGCACTTCATGAAGGAAAAAGAAAAAATCCCTTTACCGAACAAAGTTAGGGGTGAAGGGGGCCGAGGTCCCAAGATGAGAATTTTTTTCATGGAAGATCCTAAACTCACCACCAATTCGAAGAAAAAAAGTGGATCTGCTCCGTGCTGGCAAAAAAGACGAACGCTACACCCGACATAATCTCAAGAGAGAAAACGCCGGAAGCCCTTTGCAAATTGAAATAACGTTACTGGTGGAAGGGGGTGGGGCGCGGCTCACCAGGGGGCATGAAAGCCTCTCACATAAAGAAGAAGGTGAGAGATCCTGCCGATGGGCTCCCAAAGCCAGGGGAACAGCAGCTTCGGTGGTTGTCTCTACAAACAGGGAACATTCGGAAAAAAAAGTTTATCCGAGGTACGCCAGGAAAGAGTTAAAGGTAGGAGGAGAACCAAACGTTTAGAGGGGGACGTGGAAGAGCGAAAATTCTCTGGCGCACACCAACCAACGACTGCGCTGCTCTTGGCTGGTCAGGAAAAGGGGAAGGAACCGGAGTGGTGTTCGAAGGCGCAACAACGGGGCGTGCTCAAAGAAGGAAGAAGAACTGGAAAGGTTTGCATCCCGCTTGAACACTGGTGAAGACTCTAAAAAAACAAAATGAAACCGACGCTCGTTGGGGAAAAGAGGGAGGGACACGGGAGGTCGACGGTCCCTACGGGGGCGGACCGCTTACACAAGAAAACCGGGATAGAGGAAGAATCACAACCAACAAAGAGAGTAATGAGGGGAAAAGAGGGCTCCTAGGCGGGAGGCGGTTCCTTGTTTGGGGAAATCACCGTAAGCGGGGAACATTGGGACACTCCCTTGAAGCGTCCGAAAGGCGACCCTTCAGATCAGGGGAAGAGAGGAGCGGGCACAAGTGCGGATTCTGACAGTAAAAGGACAGTCCTAGGCAGTCCTTAGGAGAGCCGCCCTTGTGTTGCGCAGGTAGGAAAAAGGGACCCGTCCCTTGTGCCAGGAGCCAAGCAGGCGCACGTCGTTGGGTGGTGTCTTTTGTTCCTTCGGATAGGCGCGAGGGACACGTCAACCCGTAAAAGGGGGATGACGCCGAAAGGGCAAGGGCTTGGCGGTCCGTTGTATGATCTTTGGGTCGGGGGAGGTTCACGCGCACAAGCTGAGGGCGTCTAAAACCTTATTGTAGGGACGAAAGGGGGCTCAGGGAAGTGCACCCAACGTAGGAAGGGGGGAAGGCGGATCCTCGAAACCCGTGCAGGAGAAACAGACAAAACCCCCCATGTGAGCTGTCGCCCCTGTGAGAAGGTATGGGAAGCTGGAAAAGGCTCGGTCGCGGCGGAGGGGCCAAAGGCATCAGGTGCAACCTTGTGTTTAGAAAGAGGTGGGGAGGGAGGCTCCGGGGCCCTCAAGGGGGGGAGAAGAGGGGAGGGAACGCCTATACTTGGGGGAGCGGGTACGGGTCCAGGGAGTTTCGTAGAAGCACGG
>Ga0179591_1328312_pt1 | contig 23877 bp, 25 predicted proteins | sample CZOMad2_1_08_16f_FD_182891 | JGI IMG/M metagenome (GOLD analysis project Ga0179591, IMG submission 182891) | Vadose zone soil fungal communities from Angelo Coast Range Reserve, California, USA - CZOMad2_1_08_16fungal (PacBio error correction) | ecosystem: Environmental > Terrestrial > Soil >...
AGGGTTTGCGAGGTGGGATTTTCCTGTGGAGCTGCTTGGGAAAAGAGGGGGGTTCTGGAAAGGGCTGCGGACACGAATACGCGATAAAGGGGGCGCGTACATCATTCGCATCGCACTCAATGATAAACTTCATTCCAGCAAAGGGAAGGGGGGCGGAGGAAGACGAACAATTCAAAAAAAAAGGTTAAACGGGGGACGGGGGAAGAGAAACGTATCGGCCAAAGCTGGTCCAGGGTGCAAAGCACTTTCCCTCTGCGCATTTCATGACGGACATGCGTCGAAGTCGGGGACCCGAGCTGTTGATGGCCGCTTTTGGATCGACGTGCAGGACAAGCGTCCAGAACACCTACTAATGACATGGACGCAGGGGATGCGGGGGGCCACGGTCCGGGGTAGGGAAGAAAAGGAAAGTGAGGCCTGATCAAGGGGACGGACAAAAAAAAAAAAAGCGCTTACACACAAAGAACGTGCAATGCTTTTTTTCATTAAAGAAACTGTCTGAGCATAAGGGGGGACTTAAGCTGCTGGGACGATGAGCCGGTACCGTCCGGCCACGAACCACTGAAGAACCAGCAACGAAAACAACGAGGATTCGCGAATTGCAAGGAGGGACAAAAGCACCCATATCGGCTGTCGAGAAAAGTAAAACATTAGACTGAGGGGGAGGTTCGGGAGAAAGGGGGTAAACAATCGAAATTTCCCACGTTGATTTCGTGTTCCGTGACCACGAAAGAAGCAACGCGGATACCGGGGCCCGCAAGAGGATCTAAAAAGGATAATCGCAGAGGTGCGTGCGTGTATGACGAAAAGAGGCGACGGGGAAAAAAGAGAGGGCTGGACAACAATAAAAAGTACGGGCGAAACATCACCCCGGCGTGGGCGAATAAACACGGAGGTCAGGGTAAACAAAGACATCATCCGCGACAAGGAAACTCATCTTGGGTCAGGAAAAAACGGGTACTGCATTGCCGACGACGGCCGACAAGGTTGCCAGCACAGCACGAAACCGAAGGAGGGGCCATAGAGTCTCGCGAACGAGGACAAGCCAATACTCGCTGGCAGAACGGAAATTCCAAAGCTAATCGATCCAGTGAAAAAAATACCGCACAATGAACCTTGCGAAGAAAAGAACCAAGAATTACCGGTGGGAAAAGGCAAGGGGGAAAAAGTAGGAACCTTACTCTCCAAGATCACCCAGAGGGGGGAAATGATGATTGTGCACCCATGTTATAGAATAGCGGTCCCGGAGGGAGGGAAACCAGACTCGGATGCATGGAAAGGCAATTGACCTGGATCGAGGGGGGGAGCGGAGCCGGGGGGAAGTGAAGTACTCTTAATCCACCGTCGAGAAGAAGAAAAGATGGACTCGAATAACTCTAGAGTAGGAAAAAAGCCGCGGACTGGATGGCGTGGTCCCGGATGCGTAATTCTCCGCTCACGCCTAATAAAAAAAAAAGGCAGGCGTGACGCGGCGTATGACGGGAATTTTGAAACCCCGACAAGTTCGCGGCCTCCAATGCGCACAAAGCCATGTGCTCCGGACGAGGTGGGTTAGACGGACCCACGGGGGCCGTCTCCCTGCATCGTAAGTAGGGGGAAGCGGGGAAAAAAGAAAGAGAAGGAGGGATAGCAAAAAAGAAAATTATGAATACCAGATTCCCCAGCTGGAAGCGTGGGTAAAAAGCTCAAAAGCTCCAATTTTCACGTCTGGGCCGGCTTTGAAACTAGGACCCGAAGGGTAAGAATCCCCGTTTTGAAAAAACACCGGTACAACCCACCAAAAAAAAAAAAAAGTTTTTAAACGAGGGAAAGCGGACACCATTGAGGCGAATCAGTAATGGGACACACTCTGGTCCTCAACAGAAGCTCTCAACATTGATTGTTGAATTGAAAATGATGGGAAATTTAACCAGATCGACTAGTTGGGGGAAAAAAACGGGATCCCGCACAGGTGCACCAAGTAATCTTCTGGCACTACTGGAGAGTGAAGCACGAGCGAGTTGCGAACCAGAGATTGCTAGAAAAAAGCATGACTCATCAATTGAAGAACCCTCCCGAACGGCACAGTGCCTAGATCTCAACCTTCGTTAAAGGGATGCATCTCTTATGGGGTGATAAAAGGCAAGTTCAAAAATCCAAAAACGCGAAACCGAATGGCAGGGAACGCGGACTGACGCTCAAAGACTAAATCGGAGGAAAGGCTGAACGATATGAGGGTATGGACCTTGCCGGAAAGAAAAAAAGGCATTGTCGTAGGGATATGAATTATCGCAATCCGCGGACCTAAAGAGACTGGAACTCGGAATTTTTCAAAAATGGTCCTCATGCTTTAACATGGTCTGATTAATCAATTCATGGCGACACGTGTTCTGGTGACTGGACTTCACGCTCCACAAAGATGCAATGAATACCGTTGGGGGGGCAAGAATTTTGGCTTTGAGGGAGTGGGTCGGAAGCTCTGGGGACCCGTCCGCAGACCCGACCATGAAACGCTCAACTTAAAGTAAAAAGAATCAGGGGGGGGCCGAGTATTTTTATTAAGGACGCGAGGAGTACTTCAATATTCAGCGCATGGTGTAAAAACAAAGAGAAGGGGGTAAAGGGTCTGAAAAATGATTTTCAAAACACCACAGGACACTGGTTTCATCACGCGAGAAGGCAGAGCGGAGAGTGCTGCCTGGTAAAGCGCTCTTTGGAAAAAACGAAATACAAAAAAAAAAAAAACGGCGTCGGCAAGACGGTAGAAACAAGAGCTGGCAGGCGGGTTGGCTGTCGCGAGACTAAACCTGGGAATCAGATGCTGATGAGGAACACAGAAGGAAAAAGATTCTGAGTTTTTAGAAATCCGGAAAAAAGGGGACATCTAAAATTAACATGGCAAAAGGTAACTTAGCTACTGCTGATCATTTCAAATCGTGCGATTATTTGACGCAGGAAATAAACCAACACACTTCGGAACAACCATTTTGGAATCGAAGAGGCAAGGGATGCAATCTATCTTCCCTATGTTGAATCAAAGGAAGCGGGTCCTGACGCAAAAAAAAAAACTGTGGGGAGGAGTCGCAATGAAAGCCATGATGCGGTAAGTCATGAGCGGCCCAAAAAAAAAAAAAAAAAAATACTGAATGAGATCCGTCGTATATGGAAGTGAGGAAAGGGGGAGGGGTAGGTTGATGAGCAAACATATTAAGGCGAAGGAGCTGGAATCATAAATATTCATCTTGAGAGGGCGCAGTGGGGTCGCTGAAAAAACGTTTGGTTACGTGCGATGGCAGTACGCAGTGGAAAATGGGGTATCAAATGTTCAAAACAAAAACTCAGGCCGTTATGAGAAGAACCGTTCCGCTTGCGAAAAAAGGTGGAAGGAAAACTTATGGGAAAAACATCGGATGGCAAGCGTAGGGGTGTGCTGCCCTCCTAGTGGGTCCCAGGTTGGCCGCGAAAAAGACGAAAATAACGAGTGTACGCATGAAAAAAGGTCTAATCACCGAGTTCGCGTGAAGGGGGGGCAGCTTTAACCGAAAAAAATCCTAAGTATGAAGTGAACGGCACTGCGAAGTTGAAAAGGAAGAAGAGAATTCTTGAACAACAGCCCTGGGGGGGGGGGGGGTGAAAGAAAATAGGTACTGAGCCGTGAGGATTCGTTTGTCCAAATAACGCGGGCCCGGGACAGTAATCGATTTTGGGGGGAAAGGGGGGTATTGGAGGGAGGAGGGACCAGATTTCGACAACGGCATCTCAAAAAGCCAGAGTCCAGGACCACCCAAAAAAAAAAGGTGGTGATGCTGGAGTGAAGTCTTCCAAAAAACCTCCAGAAACTAACGGAAATGAGAATGCGGATTTGGGAACAGATCCCCAGAAAGGTAAGGAAAGGATAGAAGGTAGGTTCAGGAGAAACCACAAATTTCATCCGAAACGACCAGAATCCGGGAATGTTCGGAGCATTGAAAGAAGCGTATTCAAAGAAAAGAGAGGAATGCCGGGCTGAAAGGGCTGAGGATGTCGAATCTTAGAGGGTTGAACAAGGCTTTGAAGCGACGGTGCTGCAAACGGAAAACTAGCGCGTAAAGGGGTACGTTCAGCAAGGGGAAATGCATTTCGACGCTGCAAAAGCTTGAGCCGATGGGACCAAGCTGAGGGGAAACTTGGCGTAACTCTTGGAACAGGAGACTAATCACCAGGATTACACAGATGATTGGGAAGGTAGAGTTGGTTCCAAAAACGAAGGAGGACGGTGGAAAACTGAATCGAAGACAATAATGTTTTGGTTCGAATTGGTGGCAGCCGAGAGGGGGTCGGCCCAGAAACGATCGCAACTATGATGGAACGTCCTATTTTGGTGGGGACAACTCATTTGGAAACCTTGGGGGGAGCGTCGAGAAGGGTAAGAAATAAGAAAAGTCGTAAACTATGTAAGCAGGGCAAAAAGACAACAGTTGAGCAGGGCGATGGGTCGCCACGGATAGCTTGGGAAGAAAGGGGGGGGATTAACTCCCCGGAGACTCAGTTCTAGTCCAGAAGGGGGCTGTTCATGCACTACCGTCGATAGGAAGCAGAAAAAACGCGAGCGAACAAGAAAAAAAAGAAAATGCGGGTGAGGGGGCAAGGATTACTTCATAGGGGCTTGAAGACGAAATTCCGCAACCGCGCTCACCCCGGCATAAAAATAGGGTCGGAGGGGTTCGGGGAAAGGAAACGACAAGCCATCCGTCAGGAAAGGGGGAATACCTCGAAATTCAGGTCCCTGAGCGAAACCTGCGCGTAATTATTTACGAGACTTCACAGAGGACGGAAGAGATAACCCAGAGACAAGGGAAAGCAGCGTCGCCTGCGAGGGGGAAGGGATTGAACGTTATGAGGGGGGAAGGAGCTATTCCCAGGTAAGATGGTACAAGGACATCACGAAAGGGGAGCAGGAAAGGAAAAGCTATTTCTCGTCGCATGGACCCGTGCTTGTCGGGAGCTGTAAGATTATATGCGGGGAAGGAACTGAAGATAGGAGAGGGGTCACTGAAAGGGGATGCAGGAAAAAGTGGCGTTGTCGCGTGGAGATCAGATCTCTTCGGGTTTAACGGCGGAACATGTGAGGGGGCCACGCCTTTGAACAATGGCAACGGCAGCCGTGGTCAACGCTGACCGAGTAGGGGCCTTTTTCATTCGGGGCGAGGGCGAAAAGGAACCCTCGTGAAATTGAACACCTCCGCACGGCTTTGTGCTAAAAAAGGAACTAAGTTGACATTCCTACTTGCGCGTAGGAAAACGCCCCACCGAGTGTGCGGGAGAAGCATCTCGAGAGGCAAAGCGAAAAGGATCAAGGTCGCGCCGGCAGGGCAAGCAACACCGCAATAATGCGGGAGAAAGTTCACACTGGAAAGTTGGAAAAGAAGAGAAGAAAACTACTTGGTCAAAAAAAAGGAAAACACAGGGTAGTGGTGGTCCCAATTTAAGACAAAGAAAAGTTGGGTGTCGTGGCTGGCACAAGCGGGGGAACAAATGGGATCTTTGCTGGGGGATGCCGCTCCTACGGAAACAGTGAGGCACCGGCAGGCTCCAGCCGGATAATGAAACGTTTGTTGGCCCGATGGGGGAAAGGAAACACTTTTACAAGTGCGCAGCGAAGGAAACGGTGGCTGCCGTGGCAGCTCCCATGAATGAAGGGGGTCCAAAACAATACATGTCGGGGATTATTTGAAAACGCCTCCCGGAAGAGGGGAAAAAGCAGGGAAGCAATCCGACTTTTACGGGGGGAGGGTGGCCAAGGTCAGGAAATGCGCACGGCGGAAGGAAATTGGAAGTGGTGCAATACTCTTTTTGAAAGGAGTGGGGCAACGGTGGGGGGGCAGGAAGGAGTGTCGACCCTTCAGGATGCCAGGGGAAATGATCTATCGACTAAAGCGTGCGCGGGGTCGGAGCGACGCAGAGGTCATTCGGAAACAACGAAGTCCACCGGCTGTGCACAAAAACAAATGACAACAATGAAACCCCCTAAATCAAAAAGGGAAACAACAACGGGGGAGAGAGAGATTTCGGGGGGGAGTTCGGGGAAGGGGGGTTGATGAAACCAGAAGGAGGACGTGCCGCCAGTGGTGCGTGGGGCCAAAAACAATCGGAGATCTCCCAGAGAAAAGGGGCGGTCCGTCAATCCGTCGTCGAGAGAAAGGCGTGAAATACGGCTTATGGATGGGCGCGCCTAACAGAAAACAGCGGAAAAAAAGGGGGAAAAGGACCGGATGTGGGAGACGAGTATGGGACATGTCCGAGGAAAGTCTACCAGCAAAAAAAATGAAAAAAAAAAAAGGACGGACTAGCACAGTCAAAACTAGCATTTGTATGAACGGGGCTTTTTCAGAGGGGGTTCTGCAAGCAAGAAATACCTGGGTTGGGGACGTCATTGTATCTTCGCAAGGAAGAACGGATTCGCCTGGGCGCCGAAAACAGGTTGAAGTGGGGAGAAAATGCTCTGGCCAAGTAGGAGCGGGTTTCATCCGGTCTGGGCATCAGGAAGAGGAGTAGAGGAGCGGATGGCAAAAAGAAATCAATAACCTGAACCAAGAAAAACCGACCGGTGCCGCCACTACCAAGAAGGAGTGATGAATTCTGGGCAAAGTCACGAAAGGAGAAGTGGGCTGGATAATCTCGAAGAAGTGAAAGGTCTCATTTCTTGAACGGGGACAACGAGAATGGTCCGGGGGTTCAAAAAGTGGTTCGGTGTGACGGAAACTAGGCTCCGGCCGAAATCTAGGCTACCTCCTCAAAAGGCGATCGGGATTATGATGCTCGCCGTCGCATAAGACACCGCAAGTCGGGGGTCAAGGAAGGTCTGGCGCAAACAGGGAGGATGATGGAATTCCAAGGAGGTCATGGGTCCGGGCGCACTCGAGAAGGGAAAAAAACTCATACTTTCGGTAAAAAGTAAAGTACGGTACTGGAAGACCTAGGCAACTCGCGGGAAAAAGTGCACCGAACAGCCCCCGGATAAGGTCAACTAGACAAACGAAAACAGAGTGTAAAGAGTTCCTGGAGGATAACCGTCTAATCTAGTTTCAAAAAAGATGAAATACTCATTATGACTCAGTCGGGAAACGAAATCCAAGGTACCTTTTGGGAAATGAAAGAAGGAAAAAGGATACTGGACTAAAAAATGCAAGAATAGATCTCATTATGATTGCCCTTGTGTCAATCGACTTGAACGCACTAAAAGAAAGAAGGAACTTACAGCAAGCGCTGCAAATGGAAAATTGTAAGGGGACGAGTGACGTCCTCGCCGGGGAATTCGTACTTTCCGAATAAGCGGGCGCCGGAGCAATCTCGAAGTCGTATCACCTCCTAGCAGACTGGGTACCGAGCTGATGAGCACAGAAAAGAACAGGGGGCGCCGAGAGGCTGGTCGCCGGCATTGAGTAGCTCCCACATCTTAGCGGGGGAGCAGGCCGATTGGGCCAGAACAGGGTGGGACCCCTTGGTGAACGGAAGAGGAGTTTTGGCAGAAAGGGCCGAATTGAAAAGACATACTGGCAGTCGTATAATGGTAAATACCCAAGGAGGGCCTTGGGGGTCATTCAACATCGCCAGAGCCACTGGGGGAGGGGGGGGGAAAAATGGCCCTGGATATTACTCGACAGTCTCCGCGTCAAAACAGTCTCTACGTCTGCTACAACCCACCATTGAAAAAAGAAATCAACCCAACAAATCGAAGACCAGAGGGGGCAGGAGAGTCCTTTTGAAAAAAAAACTGTGCGACACCGGCATCTCTCGGTGCAAAAAGGAGAGAATGTCATTCAGGGTGGCTTATGGGGGATGAGGAAAAAATCTAAAAAGTTGGGTGAAACTAGAGAAAGAAAAAGGGGAAACCGATTGAAATCGGAGAACTAGAAGCTACTTGCGGGGTCACTGATGTGGAGCAAAACCCCCCCAAACACTAACCATATCGTTTAGAAAAAAAACCTCAGGGGTCATCCATCAAGTTCCTCCGCCTTCGGCAGCGTTCCACTTACTCGAAAGGGAGAACGGGGGGCTCTGACTCTAGGGGGTCCGAGCCGCCAACGCTCACCTTGTACGAAGCGGAACGCGAAAAAGGAAGCATCAACCGAAAATCGTGACAAGAACAGACACTGCTACGCGTGTGCTGGAATCGCGCGGGTTATGGGGAGTGGAAAGGCACCAAACTTCAAGATCGTTGGGATTAACTCAAAGGGCTTGGGTAGAAATAACCTACTTTTACATAGAATAATTCCTGTTACTAAGAAGGCGGGATGGCTCAAAAAGCAGGGGATCAGGGTCCTTGAAAAGTCAAATGGGAGCGGTTGGAAAACCAATCCTGCTCACACATGGGGAAGATTTGGCAGGGAATGTCAGCCTGACTTCCTTGACTTCAATTTGTGAGGTGAGCAAGAACCATCAAAAGAAACCTCATGAAAAACTGGAATTACTGTCAGAAGTGTGTTTCCTAATTTGGGGGGAATGAATACTACTCAACTATCGGCGACTGTCAGGGAATCTGCATGTGGTGGAAGAATCAAATTGCTGTGTTCAATGGAAGTAAAAAGGGCATTACCTGGCATCAGACGCGAATATCGCGAAAAAGGGGGAAGAAGAATGGGACACGGGAGGTGGAACATTAAAAAAGATACGCGGGTCACTTTCAGGAATGTAAAAGAGATCATCGGAGGGATTAGGGTAGTAGGGATTGGATTTACACTACACTTACCAACAGGGGGGGATGAGGTACAGCACACACCTGAAAAACGTGGCGACAATTATCTTATTTTTTATCTCAAATAATGAAACGAGTCATCGAACAGACCTTGGGTACGGTAGGTTTGACCTAAAAGGGGACGATTTGGGACTTCACTGGGGGGGTAACTAGCAAAAAATCTGTATTTGAGCTACTCATATCGGCCAAAAGAAGTTCTGGAAAAAGCAATGGGAGCGAAAAAAACTGGAGGAACGCGGGATGCAGATCGAGGAGAACATATGGGAATCCGCAGAGAATCATCTCCCTAATCGCTCAAGCGCAAGAGGGGGTGAGATACTTTCGAAGAAAGGAAAAGGATAAAAACCTTCGGATGAAGAGAGGAAAAGAAGGAGCCTCGAAGCTTACTGAAGGACACTGTGAGTGGCACGACGTTCTTGGAGAATGGAAGGGAGAAAAACATAGGCGTCTTCTGCAAGATGGATCGGAAAGAATCTGGCGGGGAGCAGTGTGGGAGCTTAAAAAAAGGGGGGTGTTAAGTTGAGATATGCATCAGCCTAAAAGAAGCCTGGGTTTAGCACGATGGGATCGCACGGGGGGGGACAGGAAAGAAACCAATCGATATTCGAAAGTAACGTTTAAGGAGCGAGGAACGACGGTTGGGCTTCACGATTTGAGATAACCTCCGAAGGGGGGGGGAGTAAATTTGTCAGGGGCTTGGGGAAAGCGGCATCTGAGTGGAAAAGTTTATGCTAGGAGAAGAAATAAGACATCCGCTGTATTCGGCGGATTCAAGTCTTGAGCTCAGGGGGGATGACTGGGGGAGTGTCCAAAAAATTGACAAGTCCGCCAAATTCTCTCATAGAAAGAGGGTTGGGTCATTTGAAAATCGCAAGGAAGGGGAATAAAAAAAAAAAAAACAACGGCACTTAAATGGGGAATATTGAACCGATATGTTCATTCAGAAAACAAAGAACCCCGCCCTTAAAGGACAGGATATTTAAGTAGGGGGGAGAGAACTCCCCAGGTGTCTCCAACGGCAATAGAGTCATCGGGGGGAAAGGACATGAAAAAGAAACCTTTTTATAGGGAATTGACGCGTAGAAAAAAAGAGCAACTGGAAAGAAAGGAGGATAGAGGGGAAATCCTCTTCCAAGTGAGGTACTTACTAGGGGATAGGGCGATCCCAGTTGATTTCATCAGACGAAAGCTTTTTGGCGAGAGGGGCAAGGCTCCAAGCGAGTATGAATGAAGATTAAAAAAAAACAAGGAATTCCTAGCTTACGAAGGGCAGATCTTCTCTGATTCCAGAGGTAAAAAGTGCTGGGGGGGGCTGGGAAAAGGTAAACTCATAGCTCATAAAGGGTATCGAAGAGCTCAGGTGAGAAGGCGATGAGGAGGCGGCCCTTGGGAAAGGGCGGGTTGGGGCACATAAACTTTGTGGGGTAAGGAGTGCAGCCCGTAGAAGTGAGTTGTGGGAGATTTGTTGCACTTGGAGGATAGGGGTTAAAAAGGATTGGGGGTCCGAGGGTGTGACCATAAGAAGAAGAAGTCAATGACATTGTAGTTGGTGCACCGAGTGCCGGTTGAGGAGGGTCAACCTCGGGCAGATCTGCAAGGGGAGGGAGGGGGGGACGGTAATAGGTTTTTTGGGGGCAACACTGCTGGGGGAAAACCTGGGGGGGGGGGGGTAGAAGGTGGCGATAAGTAAGTCGAGTCACGTGACACAACGTAAAAAGAGGGGGAGGACATCCCAAAGGTTGTAAGCATTGGGGACCAGAAGACTACTCACCAGATTGTTCAGGAGGAGGCAGGTAATGGCCACCACTACCGTACGGCCTGGCCCCCTGGGACCCAAGAGGGGGAGGACAATAGGACTAAAGATGGAGGGTGCTAATATTCAAGTCCTATCTTTCGTAAAGTTCGGCCGCGCTCACTCCCCCGCAACAAAAATCAGAGGCGCAATATCGAGGGTACCAAGAAACTCCGTTAGGATTGAATCTACTTCCGATATTTTTCTTCGGATCCAAAAGGGAGGGGCTGCAAAGACGGGATTAAGAGATGAACAGGGGAAGGAAGGCACCTCGCGCTTCCCCATTCGAGAAAATGTTGAAATGGAGGACGCAAAACGGGAATTAGGGAGGGGGGGAAGGTAGCAATTCTAAATGAAGGGGCCACTTGAAAAAAATGTAATTACATGGGCATAATATTCGAAAGGGGACAGGCGCGTTAACCTGAATCAGGTGGGGAAAAAAGAGGAATTGGTAAGTCAAAAGGAAGGTGAGGGTCGGGCTGATAAGGCTGGTCACAATCCTCGATTAAGACGGAATTTCGTCGATCTTGAAGAAGACAAGGAGGGGGGCGGGTCCGAGGGTCTAGCCCATATGAAAAAGGTTCGCGTCAACCCGGGGTTGTCGAGCGCCGGGGGAGTCATTCAAGGAAGGGGGGAAGCACGGGGGGAAGTACCTTAAATAGGAGCTGAGCGATGAGCAAGGGAAACATGAAGATGGAAATTCTGGCAGAATAAGAACTGGAGGGAAATGGTTACCATTACGGGAGGTGGCCAGTCCGATTAGGAGGGAAAGGAGGGATACACCTCCAAAAACTTTACTATTCATCCGCGGACGCCTTCTCTTCTTCGAGAGGGAGTTCATTGAAGGAAAAAGCATCATCTGGAAGGAAAACAGTATAAAGGAGCTGAGGCGGAACCATTGTCCAGACCATCTCCATAAGAAAGGGTTCAGAGTCTACATCAATTCTAGTTTTATTGGGGGGGGGGAAAAAGAGGAAAAGAGCAATACGCTGGGGGGTTCTGGAGTCCACACCTTATCTGGGTGAGGGTATCTGAAGAGCTTTTAGTGCAAGCTAGACATCACTTACAAAATAAAGGGGGGAGGACCTCACTCCCTTGAAGAAGCACGGGCTGCTGAGGGGGGGGGGGGGGGACCATCAAGGAACCAGAACCAAAAGTTTTCCAGACGGTTGAGAGGGGGCGAAGACTTATACGTAAGGGGAAAACAAAGGAAGGGTTCGGAAAGTACATTCGGGGATTCGACGCATTGTCCATTCACGCGATGAAACAGAAAAAGCCTCGGGGAAAAAGTTAGAGGGAGGGGGGGGGGACATCGTAGGAAAAATGGAGAAAAGGTAGAAGGGACGGGATTTGCTATTTTTGGGAGGCGGAGAAAGTCCTTTTTCAGTGTCGGTCGTTCGGCGCGCCCTGAGTGTGAAAGGAAGGGTGAAAAGCATAGACATATGACTGGAAGAAATAAAGGAAGAAAGAAAACTCATCTTTAAAAACTTTCTGGGGGTAGAAGGACGGCCAACACGAGGTCTTCCAACGCGCTGTGGGAAAAGGAAGAACACCCTGCAATGCTCCCCCTCATCTCTCTAAAACAACAAACTGGGGGGGGGGGGGGGGGGGGGGGAAAGAAGATATGGGGGGAGTTCATGGCACAGGGGGTGAGTGCCTGTGAACGGAGTTGGCCGAAGCTTTGCCCGCGGACACGAAGACTACGATCACGCGATGCGTAATAAGTCTAAGTCTCGGTAGGGGAAATTCCTGCAAGAGGGGGCACTGAAAGCGGACACAGTTGGAACGCTCCGCGAAGAGTCAAATGTTTCCACACGTTTGAAGGACGTGCTTGGAGAAGAAAAAACGATTTTCCCAGAGGGAAAAAGGGGGAAAAAAAGGCGACCGAAAGGATTGCGGACGTGCACACCGTCTATCTAAATAGACAAAGGAGGGGATGAAAGTTTTTCTAGCTGAAAAAACAAGGCGGCCAATAATCCCGAAGGGTCCGTGGACGACATTCATTCATGGGAGCTTCGAAAAAAGTCGGAGAAAGGAGGCTGAAGGGTAGAAAAAGGAACAAACTATTTTGGAAAGGGGAGGGACACAATGCTGCCAACAAATACCGGCTGGTCTGGAGCATGCCGGGAAGCTGGGGTAGGGAATATTAACAGAATCGAAATAACAAAGACAACTGACAAGGGGCCGGAGCACGAACAAAAACGATTATTCGCTGAGTCTGGAGAGGGAAAAAGACCAATCGAATTGCCTGTGCGGAGCTGGGAAAAAAGGAGGCTCTCTGGGCTTTATCACGTAAGAAGAGGCCTTCCGTGTTGCCACGCTTTAGCGGTGGTGCCGTGACGAAGCCAAGGACTAAGAGAGAGAAGACGAAGGATCTGGGATGGAAGCGAGCTGTCGGTGGTCAGGCTACTCGCAAGTCGGAGGGGTGAACAGGAAAGGGGGGAAAAGTTGAGCCAAGAAAGAGGTGACTTGGAAGGTAGAGGAAGGTATGGTCCGGGAGCCGAAGCGCTGACCAAAGGTAAAATGGAGGGGGAGGGATCGGAAAAAACTGGCCGGTACAATGAGGGGGGGGGGTCTAACGGGCCGACCGCAAAAAGGTTAACGAAACAGCAAAAGAGCTAGGGAAACGCATAATGAAACGAGAAACACACAAGCATCATTCGAGCGGAGATCAGAAGGGAAAGAACCTGATAATCTATGGATTGGGGACCGAAGATTAATCCGTGCCGCCAGAAAAAGAAAAAAGACGTTTAGGAAATGCAATCCGAGAGGAGAAGATGAACTCCGACTAGAAACATCTAGAAGACCAGTTACTTCAAGAAGGAATCGACGGAAAGCAGGACGAGGCAAATCACTTAATCCTCTAAGGAGAGGATAAGGACCCTTTGGAAAAAAAGGGAGCTAGTTTAAAGGGGAAGCAGGGAAGTAACTCGTATCGAGGACATGGTGCGGCTCGAAGAACATTCTCTGAACTAGAGGGGAAGTCAAGTCCTCCGAGAGATGGTCGGGATGATACTTTGTCGCCGATGACTAAGAATTGATCAAATCCGGGCAAGAAACACGTCAGAAAGGGAGCATATATAGTAAAGTCACACACATGACAAAAGAGGAGGTTCTTCAGGGAAGCTTGTCCGAAAAAAATTTTCTTAAAGGGGGTCAGCGCCCACCGGCCACGGGGCCGGCTCCCGAGAGGAGGAGGTGATTCTCTTCCGAACATGAGGAAGAAGAAAACAGAAGAGGTCTTTGGGGGAAAACCAAGCTTGACCCAGCTGACACGTGGGACGCCCGCTCCGACCACTTGTGAGGGTCTGGCTGGGAAGGTAGGGTGACTCGAGAAAATGAGCTTAGCCCAGTTTCCACAGTAGGGGGGAAAAAAGTGTTTCAAAGGGTGAGCAAACAAAAAAGAGACGACACTTGTCAGGGGTGCTCCTCGAAGGGTTGAGATGTCTACCGACAACCGGCATCTAGAGGGGGAAAAACGAATTGGTCATTCTGTGGAGGAAGTAACTGAGGGGTTCAACAAATCGACAATGCGGGGGTTTTGAGAGATCCTCAACAGCATGCTGGCACCATCTCCCTTCTCGGGCGGGGAGAGCAGAAAAAGATCTTGAAAAAGGCATAAAACCAGCGGTCATCCACATCACGCGAGAAATCGGAAAAGAGCCCTTTCCACTGAGCTCCGGCTATTGTGGGGGGAAAGCAGGGGTTCAAAAGGTGAGGCAAAAAAGATAAGGAACCGCAGGGAGGCGCTAATAAGGGGGGCTGAGCATCATCGTCAGCTTCGCATAGGGGCAGGGTTTATACTCTTTGGTAGCCGGGGAAGAGAACTGCGGAAAGAGGGGGAGTTGGAAAGGTATCTAAAGATCCTACTTGACGCTTTAAGGAATGGACTGGACGCGGAATTTGATCAAAATAAAATAAGAGTCTTTCCAGTGAGGTTTTAGAGGGGGGGTAGGAAAAAGTCCTTTCATCACACAGGTTGGGCGGGGGGGGGAAACGGAAGTCACGCTGCCCGGGGGGACTGCGTGGGAAGGTGGGTTCGGGGTAAAGCAAAGGGAAAGATAAAGTAACCAAGAAAGAACAACTTGCGGGGGTCAGTAACTGGCGGGGTGCCGCGTGGGAGAACATCTACCTCGTCGGAGGAAGGGGGAGTAGGGCATGCATGTGTCAACAAAAAGAAGGCGCGACCTGAAAAATTCCATTAAGGGGGACCGAGCAACTGCGGGGGATATAGTCAACTGAGAGTGGTACAGGAAGAATATAAGCGGAAAGATCTTCAATAGGAGAATCGGGAATAGGGAGATTGGGAGTCTTTAGGAAAAGGGGACTAGAAAAAAACTGGGACCAAATAATGGGGAGGGAATAGGCAAGCAAGCAATTGACTCGTTGAAAGAGACAAAGGATTGAGGGTGGGGAATCTCAAGGAAGGGAAAGCCCCCAAGTACGGCGCATACGCGAACGTTTTCCCGTTTGCCAGAAAGTGGGAAGCAGTTCGGGGAACTCAGGTGAGAAAAACGTTGAAAGGGGCCGGTATCGACCCCAACTACTGCTGGGATTGTCGAAAAACACTGCTCCACGGAGGGAAGGAGAATCGACCTAAGGAAGGGTAGAGGAAAAAACATATCGGGACTAATAGGGAGGGAGGAAAAAGACGAGTGTTCTTGGACTAGGAAAAGGGCGCCCGTGGGACACACAGGGATGCGCGGCATCTTAGCCGCAGGTCTTGAGATGCGCATTAATAACCTGAGGGGGGGAAAAAAGGGAGTGGGGGAGAATTTGGCTTTGAGGAAAGAGATAAGGAGGCTTATCAGAGAGTCGATCATGGCCCCGCGTGAGAGTGAGAGGACAAACGGGTTGTTGTAAGAACGGTGTGGGGGAGGGGAGGGAAGCTCATAGGGCATCCGGTATTGAGAAAGGGATGGGTCTCTCAAAGGGGGGCAGGACATATGCCCGTCTAGAGGGGAACGTTCCGCGTTCGATGAAAAGAATTTGAGGAAAGGTGGGGCTAAAAAAAAGGAGAAGGGGCTCAAGCGTAATTGAGTTGCTTGCAAGAAAAGTCTGTCTATCGCGACGAAATCCGCCTGCACACGCTTGTATTCGGAGGAGGAACGGTGGCAACGGAAGGTGCCTACTGAGGGGAAGGGGGGCAAGCCGTTGACTCAGCGCACAGACGATTGTCTGCTGCACGGTCATGGGGGGAACCGTCAAGGGGGTCCTTGGAAAAAACGGGGGAAACAATCTGAAATATTTGGAGATAGGAGGTAAGTCCACAAAATACGCGGCACCCGTAAAGTAAGCATGTCATGAGGGGGGGAGGATATGACAGACAAGGAAGAGAAAAAGGACATCTCCCTCTGGGAAGAAGGGATACCGGTGTGTGCAGGACGGGCCGCTCAAGCTGGAAAAGAAGAAGGCAGGATGGAAGGTGAGAAAATGCCCAGGCATAAAGATTAACGATTAAGGAAAGCTTTAGAATTGTTTCATCCAGAAAGAACAATGTTTGGGTTCGATCGGCAGCCCATAAAAGGGAGGAAATCAGGCAAGCTGTCGGCCGGGGGAAAAAAAAAATTCTGACGCAGGAGATTCAGGGAAAGCGGAGTGCGCGTGTGGGCGCAGCCCTAAAACGAAAGAAGGAAAAAAAAGAGGGCGAGCTCAGTGGGAGGAGCTCTGGGGGAAGAGGGATCGCATTGGAGGGGAAAGGAAAAGTCGGGAGTTAAAGCAAGCCTACTGGGAAATATCGAAAAAAAAATGGTGACAGCCAGATGCCATTGGGTGGGGATATAGTTGGGGGGGGGCCAAAAAAATATTGTAGGGGGGGGCAACAAAAAGGAACTATCCATAATGGGAAAAATAAGAAGGGTCGAATTTGTGCACCTATATGCGAGGGACAAAGGGGTCAAACCCGGAAGATCGCCCTGAAAGGAGGGGGGACTTGTTTTGTAGAAAAGGGTTTGAAAAAAAGTTTGGGTTTTTATCAAGAGTCTGGGGGGGGATAAAGCCTAAGTCAGCGTAGAAGAAGGGGGACACACAGAAAACGAAAAGTTGGACGGGGGGGGGAGCGAAAAAAAACTGAAAAGAGGGGGGGTCATCTGAACCGGAGAACGACAGCGTCTTGGATTCTATGAAGTTCGGTCAGGCAACCACTAACCCGGTACTATGCATGGAGGTGGGGCCCGGCGGCAGTAGGGAACCGAATTGAGTGAACGAATTCCTAATTGAACTATAGGGGTAGTTTAAGAAAAAATCCGCATCGCTGCCAAAACGGTCCAACAGGAGTAGTAGGATGGAAGCTCGCAATTACAGCGGGAAAAGGGAAAAGGACTGAAACCGGTTGTGAATACGACGTAGGGGGAGGTCGTAAAGGACCACCGCGCTGGCAATTCGACGGGATGCATCCGGCTCTGACTTGACAACGAGGACCACTGCGCTCAAGTGGAAGGGGGGGCCGGAGGCCGGTAGAGAAGGGGGGGGTGAGAGTTCCTCATGACTAGGGGGGAGACGATGCCCTTAGGAAAATTACCCCGTGTGAGAGAAACGATCGAGGGAAGGCGGCGAGTACAGACGTCTTTCATTTTCTCGCTGGCAAAAAGGGGGTAGCGTCGCGAGTCGACTAGGAGGGATCATGGAAAGGACGAGGAGGGAGGGAAAGGTCTATCTAGCTTCAAAGCGCGAGCGTGGCGTGGGGGTTGAGACCGATGAGACACGAAAATATGCGTTCGGGCTGAACCCGGGGGGGGGATGGGAGACGTGCAGTCAATTCACTCAGTTCACTCTTACCAGAAAAGTAATGGAAGGGGGGGACAGAGAAGGGGCCCACCCATTACCGAATTAATTACGTAAAAAGACGCCAGGGGGGGGGTGGCGCCATTACTTTCCAAGTCATTCCTACTTTCTGACATGGGGTTAGGAACAAATCAAACTCTTTCAGACTCAGAGAAGACTGCTTTCAGAAAGCGCTTGAGAAGCGAGTCGCGTCACCGTCTGCTTTCACGTCCCCCGACACAACGATGAAAAGCCATTCTCTGATTGAGAAACGGAAAAGGGATAGATGCCCCTCACGAAAAAAGGAAATGGGAGATAGAACATCACGGGTAAAAAAAAGGGGAGTATTGCGCCCCAAGGAAATGGTAATACTCCAGCGAATAACTCGTCGTTGGGGAGGAGGGGTTTCGCGTGTTCTAGGGCCGGAGAGGGAGGACGCGCTCCTCCAAGACTTCAGGCACGGAGAAAAGGATAATTAAATCCTTCCTGCGGTCTTGGGGGAGCGCTGAGACGTGGACCAATCGGTGCGCCAGCGACAAAAAGGGGAATCCGGCCGTGGGAGCAGAAAAAGGGAAAGGGATTACTTACCGAAAAAAAAGAATAGAATGGCAGAGGGGTCAGGCACGTCTATCCACCAAAAAAACTTAGTCGATTGGATCGACGTGGGAATGAGGCGCCTGCGGGGTCTACAGGAGGGAAAAAGGGTGCCGATGTAAGAATAGTGGGAAAAAGGGGACGTCCTTGGAAACCTGGGAAGGGGTTTGAAAGCGTTCGGGGGGCGCCCTTCCAATGTGAAGGGGGAGGGACCCGGGCAGTCAGATCGACGAATCGAAAAAGCGCCCGATGAAACGGTCGGTTAGAGTCGAGGGTGAACTGGGAAAAAGACACCAAGAAAGCAAAATAAGGAGGGGAAAAATTCACCAAAAAAGGATCGGAACTCGCCCTCTAAATTCTCAAGAGATGGGGGATGAAAAATAGAGGGGAAGTCATTCAAGGGGGGGAAATGCCGGGGCAGAGGGGGAAGGGAGGAAGTGTTTCCTGGGGAGACGAATACCTACTCTTCAGGAAAGGACGTTGGGGCGGTCATTCAGCAAAGCTTTCGTCTATCTGACGCATCGTTAAGAAAGGCAAGCCAAATTTGCATAAACCGGCTTAAACAAGTTGTGAACAAGGGAGGACGGCTTTCGATCAACTGAGGAGGAAGGCCAATGGGGGGCACGAAAAAGACCAGTAAGCAGGAAAGGAGGGTTCTATCAAGGAGAACCAGTAATGAAATTGCCGCTTGTGTTCCATCGAAGGTGAGGCGGCCAAGAATCCCGCCATGTATTGTCCAGGGAAATAGTCGGTAAACTGCGCAACAAAGGGATAACCGCGCGCAGACTCTCGAGGACCGATTGGTCAAGCGTTGGCCGGAACAAAGCGAAAGAAAACAGCCGGCGTGTTTTCATTATCAGGCTGGATAGGAAGGTGCTGAAAGAGAAAGAGGAAAGCTACACCGATCAACACCCTACCACGGGGAGTTGGAGCCACGCAAGATGATGCGGAATTCTGAAGGGGTTAGAAAACGAACTAATTTGGAGGAAATAGAAAGAGCGGGCGCTGTTATTGATCACGTTTCAAGGGCCGAAATGCGTCCGGGTGCAAGGATCTTGGCTGTGGTTGGAAGAAAAAATCCTAATGAAAAATCTCTGGGAAGGAGGCGACAATCTCCGATCTATTTTATTATACGAGGGTGCTGGTCCTTGTAATTACAGAGGCCCAACGGCGAAGGGCAATTCAGGGGGGGGAAAATACTGGAGGGACTCTTGGGGCGCCAAAGTTGCTGGGAGGAGGGGGAATGGATAGTCATGGAAGGTCGCCAAGATCAGTAGAAGTACCTTTACTTGGGGTCAGCAAAAAATGCAATCAGAGACTGGGGGAATCAAAACAAAGTGTTGACTCCCCGAAAAGCTCGATCAGGGAGGGGAAAAGCTGGGCGAGTCTACTAGAAAAATATCATAAGGCTTTCATATCGACAGACATTCCGAGGAAGTTTATGTACCTCAGAATGACCTGAAGAGAAAGCAAGCAATCTGAACGGGGGGGTCTGGAAGAAGGAGAAAAGAAGACTTTAAGTCCGCTTATCACCATGTATGCATGAGGGATATTGGTCAATAATGGCATTCCTTGCCAGACTCGCCTAGAAAAGAAAGAAATAAAGCACGATCTCTCTGAGGCCGGGGGGGGCAGTGGAGGAAGAAGAAGAGGAAGGGAAGTAACAGGTTTCCGACGGTTAGCAGGAAAATACAACTCAAAATCAAGGGACTGTATCGGATTGGAGCCGCAGGCAGGACTTGCTGGCGGGGAAAAAGGGAGCTTACACGCGAAAAATGCGCGGGGGGCCGGGCGTGTCAGGCGCTTTGAAGGATCAAGAAAAAAAGCTCTTCTACTGTCATCGGGGGCCAGCACCCGCCATTGTAGGAAAGATTTCGAGGAGGCCGGCCCTTTGTCCTAAGAATGCATAGGGGGGTTGCCTGATGTTCCGAAATGCACGAGAATCTCACAGACGGGGGGTAAGAAAATTTCCAAGCTGAGCCGTGGACTAGGAAAGAGGGGGGGGAAAGATAACACGGGGTGGCTGGGGGAGGGGCAAGGGTAATAAGCTACGGGGGTATCGCCAGGTTCCCAACAGTCTCGAGAAAAACAAGGTTTTCAAAAAAAGGTGCAAGAAAAAACAAAGAGAAAGACCTTGCCGGGGAAGAAGGTTTGAACACGAGGTTCTCCCTACAACCTTAAGGGCCAATTCGACATTGGCATTCAGGGGGGGAGGGTTAGAGGTTCACCAGACAATTTAGGGGGGGGGGGGGGCACAAACCTATAGAAATCACAATTTCAAAAAAGGGATCTGCTAAACCACTAAAAAATGAGCCATACGTCTCCTCCCCACGGCTTGCGTGCAGAAACCGACAGCGGGGGAGAGCCAAGTTACGCCGCGCATCGGCAAGAAAAGGAAAATGAAAAGAGCAAACTTCTATGAAAAGGGGTAAAGTCGGAGTGGGGAAAGGCTGCCGGACCGGGGAGGGCTTAACGAGAAAAATTCGCTCAAGCTTGTCAAGTCTGCATTAGAAGGGCAGAGGGGGGGCGATTACTGTAATAACTGTTGCGTTCGACCAACACGGCCGTCAGGGGCGTGAGGGCTGGGATCGAAAGAGAAGCGTTTCCAGAAGGGAGCGGGGAAGGGGACTTTTCCGCAGGAATTTACCAATCAAATTGATAACCTTCTTTGCCAAGTCACGTTGGAGGGGGGGGGAGACGCATATCCTTCAACCGTCTGTTCTGTCTTTGAATGGGAGACACGCGGAACTCCGGGGGGGGAGAACCAGTCAATGGGGAGGTGCAACGCTATCGCACTACACCTCAGAGGAGTTGAGTTGCCGTTACGTTAGGGGGTGCACGAGGGAAGGGGGGGGGGAATGAAGACCTACTCATATCGGGGACTCGAATGGATGCATTTTTTGAAAAAATACTGAAAGGTTCAAGGAATTCGAAATGATTTCCATAAGGGAAAACTCGGGCCAATTAGAAGAGATGATTGCTTGGTTTCAAGAGGGTCGGAACTATACGGCACTAGGTCAATAAGTATCATCTAATACATACAGGATCTTGGGGGGGGGAGTGGGAGACTCTCTAAGAAGGGGATCAAGGTATGAGGTGAATCACAAAGACCTGATGTCTACAAGATCTGATGTTTATCTCAAAGAACTGAAAACCGTTCGGCGTCAGAAGGGGGGGCGCGTGGTTGCCCGGTGCCTAATATCTGGTGCCTTCAGTCGGGAAAAGGGCGAAAAAAAAAAGGGAGGCCATTTGAACTGCAGGACGCCAGACGTTATGTACAACGGGCTGAAAAAAACACTTCTGCAAACGGTATGAATATACTAAAGAGAAACCAGAGGGTTATGATAACAAGCCATGCAGCGGAAAACGTCGATACTGACGCCAAATCTCTTGTTGAGTTCTGCAAGGGCTCAAGGGAATTAAGTACAATGAGATAGCAGGGGGGCCTCGTCATGGAATCGCCGCGCTATGAGAAGGATGCACCGTGATTGCACTACTTTCGAGGAAAAAGGAGTTCTCAAACATGATCGTCGGGAAGGATTGCCGAAGAGGGACGAGGGGGAAAAGGGTTAGCAGTTTTTTGGAACTGAAAACGGGTGGTTTGTACAGAACGTCTTGGAAGTGCAGTAGATCAAGGAACAAGCCTGGCTTGTAAAGAAATTCGATAACTAGAAGTGCCGGAGTTAGGAAGGACAGTTCCGCAGTGAGATGACGCCGACGGGGGCTGACACGGAAGTGAGGAAAAAGGTCGGAGCGTAATTTTGCCTGTGGCAGGGATAAGGGAGCCCAGGTGTACGCGGAAAATAACTGCACCAGAGAGGAGGTATTCTCGTATCGGAAAAGTTGAAAGACCGATGGCCGCGATAGGTGAGGAAAAGGGACCACGCCGGGAAGAAATCTCAGTATACGGTGGGGAGGCGTGACTGGAGAAAAGGGGAAAGGGCTGACCTTAAAAAAAAATCTGGGGGGAAACACATGCGAGAATATTGAATCCTCCGACAAGTAGAGTACATTAACAGAAACCGACGGGAAAACCTAAAAAAAGAACGGACAGTTAGCGCAGTTTTTTCAAGGGGATCGGGTGAGTGCCACAGAAAAAGGCTGGACCCAACGGCAAAGAGGAAGTCTAACAACCCGAAAGAAAGCAGGGGGGTGATGCAGGATATTGGAGACAACTAACTTGGGGAAAATTAGAAGAAGGGAGGTTTGATAAAATGGGAACAAGGTCTTAAGAAAAGTGAACTGGATGTCGACCAGCCAGTTGATTTTAAGGATGGAAAGGCCTTTTGGGGGGTACTAGGGTAAAAAGTTCAAACATCGTAGGGAACATCGGAGGCGCAGGTGGCACTAAGGAGATTGACTGAGCGAAGTCTTCCTTCCTGAAAAGGTTAAAGGTGGGCGGACGTGAAAGAAAGATAACCAGGAAACCGGACAGGGAGAGAGGTGACCAGTGATTGCCGTGCGGCGGAGGCCCTTTATGAGGAAAGAGCGGTTTTAGTGGCCCGCACGCTCAGGGGAGGCGCAATAACGTAAGCACTCCCAGAAAGGGGATTCCAGCATAAAGATTGGTGCAAAAACCTTGGGGGGGAGTTGGTGCCACAACGATCATTGGTCGAGGGCAGAATATCAGAATGCCACAAAAAATTTGACGAAGGGGGGGGGTGGGGCAACTAATAGACGGGGGGGGAGGGAAAGAGGGTCAACCCGAAAGCAAGGGGATGTTCCGTATGTGTTGGGTTTGCTCACACACTTTGAAAACCTTGGTGTTGTAGCAGAGGGAGGGGATTTAGGGGGAGTAAGAGGCCGAAGGACAACGACCCTCCAGAAGTGTGGGTGGAGAACCACGGCTCAATCTTGGGAAGCTTGGGGGACTTATGAGGACTCTTAGGGAAAGTGTCTAGGAAGGTAGGCACAAAAAGAATTAAAGAGTAGAAAACCGTGTGACCCAGCGCTGCGACCATAGCTGTTGCGTCCACGCTAAAAGGGGAGGGAGCAGGGGGGATATAAAGTCAAGCTCCTCTCTCAACTGGAATCCACTAGTATGGTCTAAAGGCGCAAGTAATCATCGGACCCAAAGCATCTCTGCTGTATTGAAGATCGACGGCGGAAGGATAGAGCTCCAAAAAGCTCTAGTAAAAAAAAATACAAAGGGGAGTACGAGTTTCATCCTGCGCGGACGGGAAAATCCAAGGAAGGTGAAAGGTCAGGGGCTAGAAAGAAGGATGAGTGGGCTCTTTCATCAGAAGAGGGAAAAAGGAGATGAATCTTTAGTTACAAGCAAGAAATTGGTATCCATGCGCGCGTAAGCCGGAAGTTAGGGCGGGCAGTTCCTCCAAAGTAATTCGGTGGGGAGGGTGCAGAACGAGTTACAAGGAGGGAGTAAGTTGAAAAGAAGATTATAGGGACTCGTGGGGCGATCTGCAAGAAGCAAAACTGGAAGGGGCGTTTGGAGAGCGCGTATAAAGGGGGATGGTCAAGAGAAGGGTGGGAAATGCGTCACAAAGGGTGGCGCGCCGCGCCGTGCAGACCAGGAGGCTTTTGAAACGCTGAAAGGAAAAAGGGGAATATGGAGAGTGAGGAGAGAGGCTAAAGGGGACCATGACACTTGAAGTTCGCCCCATCCGACAAAGGGTGTCGCCATTACTTTTGAGTAAGGTTGGAAAAGTCCAGATTCGAGAGGGGCGAGGAAACCCCATACAAAGGGCAAGTCAAAGACTAACTCGATCGGAGATGCGCGAGAGCTCCGAGTCTAGGGAAAGGAACCGAAGAAGTCTAAGGGACCGGAGAAGGAGAAAGGGGTAGAACCCATCGAGAAGACTCCAGGGGGATTGGGGAGACAGCATTCTATCTGGGTGATACAGAATGTAAAATACAGCGGAGATCTGGTGTGGAAGTGGCTGCAAAATCGTGGAATCTCGTGAGCAGGCATGTTTTATGCAGCGCTCAGGCAAGCAGCCCCGGCATGCTAAAAACCGGATAATGAAAAAACCTACTGGGGGGGGGGGGGGGGTGGGAA
>Ga0179591_1256631_pt1 | contig 23843 bp, 25 predicted proteins | sample CZOMad2_1_08_16f_FD_182891 | JGI IMG/M metagenome (GOLD analysis project Ga0179591, IMG submission 182891) | Vadose zone soil fungal communities from Angelo Coast Range Reserve, California, USA - CZOMad2_1_08_16fungal (PacBio error correction) | ecosystem: Environmental > Terrestrial > Soil >...
CCTGGAGGGGGTGGTCCATAGAGCGAGTAGGGAAAAGCCGCATCGCGGTAACGGTGTACCGGCCAGCACCTGGAAGGGGAAATACAACGGGGTGCGTCGGCAATCGGAAGCTGGCTAAGGGTCGGTTGTCTAAGAAGCGGAAAGAAGGAACACGCATAAGACGATAGCGAGGCGAGAGGAGCGCGCCTAGACGTCTGGGGTAGAAGGTTCCTGGGAAACGTGCCGTGGAGTACCCATCATTGGGTTGAGCAGTAAAAAGGCGCTCATCTTCCTAACCCTGAAAGCAAGGAAAGGGAAACGCTCACTTTCGAGTCGAGGATGGAAAGAGGTAACGCGGTGGTGCGCACGCGCCTTACAAAGGGTGGGCTAGCTCTTCCATAAACACATCTTGTGCTGCTCTTCTGTAGTCAGAGAGGGAAAAAGAGAACAGTTTGGGGGGTGGAGGTGTGAACGGAGGTAAATTTTCATCGTGTCGTTCTCAAGCAAACGGGATTCCAAGTGAGGGGATAAAGACTTGTGTCAAAGCGACCTCATGTCGAGGAGAAAGGGAACTTAACGGCCGAATGGCGTAGGGGACGGGGAGGTTTACTCTAGATCTTTTGCACAAGGTTATGTGCGAACGGCGCATTCACGGAGACCAGGGAATCTCATTCTTGAAAAGAAACGCGGAATTCCGCGGGGTCGGTGTCACGAAAGAAAAGGGAGGGGAAAGAAGTACGTCGGAGAAGGAAAAAAGGGGGTTCGGATAGGGGGGAAAGGGTTTTGTGCAGCAATGAGAAAGTAGAAGAATGACCGATCTGGGGGGGGGGAACATGGTTCTCAAAGCGACGACGACAATGCCAGAAGGAACCGAAATAGACATCTACCGCATGGGGGGAGGGGAACCTCAATCTTGAAGAGAGTGAGGGGTAGAAGTAAAAAAAAGGCATGTCCCTAGTCTGGCGGCAAGAGGAATAGGATAAACGAAGTCGGAAAGCTGTCCTGGACCTATGGAGTAAAAAAGGGGGGTTGCAAGGTAAAGGTACATCAATGTCCGGGTGAGAGGGAGTTCCACCCGGGGGAAAATTCCGATAGACTAGGGACGTTTCCAAAGGGCACGGCTCGGCACGTCGGGCCGGATCGAGGGGTGTCGGGAAGGAAGGAACGCAACAAAAATAATCGGGGACTACACTTTTATTGAAAGGGGATGAAGGAAAGTGGGATACTGCGACAGGTTGAGGGAGAAGTCAGGGGCCGAGTTTATAGGCAAACCGGGTTGGGGGTGGGGGGGACTCCCGTACTTGGTACCATTGGGTCATTTGGCCTATTGAAGAAGCTGTGTTCTCAGTGTGCCCAGCGAGTGGAGGCGGGTACCAGTCACAGAGGGTCGTTTCAAAGATGCAGGGCTTAGGGCGTGTTCGTCAGCGGATTTGGCAGAACGCTCTACCTTATCGGGCTTGCGGCGAAAAGAAGTCCAGAGGCTGTTGGTACAGGGTGGGGAGCAGTACACGCTAGGGGCGTTTATTTGGGAAGAGGGGCAAGGCAGGAAGAGGGCTGAATACTAAGCTGAAACTCGAAAAAATTAAAGAAAGGGTGGGGGGTGATCAAATGACCGGAACAGAGATAGCACAGTACCGGGCGTTGGCAGAGGCTTCTCGCAGAATTACTACATCTTTAGAGGGGCACTGAACCAGATCTCCACCGCTTAAACTCACCCCCATTGGATTGGAGAAAAGAAGGAAGCAGCACGTCATAACAGTGAGAGCTGCTTGAAAAATCAGGCGTGGAGGTGGTTTATGCTTTTAAAAAGGGGGGGGAAGTGGAAGAGCACAGGGGCAGACCAACGGTAGTTCATGGGCGGTGTCCAGAACACAGGGGGGTGTCATGGTGGTCGCTGGGGTGAGAATGGAAAAAGTCAAGGACAGGTGGGAACTTACCTCGCGTCTCACTACCGGGCGGGGCGGGTAGAAAGGAAACAAAAACACTTAGCTAAATCTAAGGGTTCAAAGCCGCGAGGCTAAGAAGAAAATTGAGAAAGGGGGAGTCTTACGCTTCATCAACTCGGATGGCCGTGAATGGCCAGAAAGGGAGAAAAAGAGGGTCTACGTGGGGCACAGCAAGTTGGAAACGGCGAGACAAAGAGGGGCGCCGGTTAGAAGATAAGGGGAATCCCCGACAGTTGCAAAGCACGCCAGGAAGGAAGGATGCGGGCAAAAAATGGGGGAGGGCGCAGTCCGGGCTGCCCCAATGTCTCTCAGTACGCACCGGGAGGTCGTGGCACGTCTGGTCAGGATAGCGGCGAAGCAAAGGAACTGATCAACCTCCTCATGATAATGGGGGGAGAGGGAATCTGGTAGGACGTTTCGCAATTCGCAAATGAAAGAGATTGTGGCACGCGGCTGAGGTCGGGACGGGGTGATGGGGGTATAGGGGGAGGACGGATGGAAATCAACCATCCGGGCAGCTAGCGGAAAGGAACAGCTGTGGGGTTTGCAGGGGAGGTGGGAACGGGGGGGGAAAGGGGACGGAGGGGTACTAAATAATCGCCCTCGAAAGAAGGAGGGGACGGGAAGATGAATAGGGGGCTTTGGAAGATGGGGGGGGGGCACCTTTGGCCGCTAACAGGACCCGTAACACGTACCCAAACATTGAGAAGTTCGTCTTCAGACCCTAGGAGAATAGATGCTAGCTTTGTCTAACGGTATTGAAGAAAAAGATGAGTATCTCTGGGGATCCGAGGAGCGGACCGTTGAAGGGGGAGGGGAGGAACAAAAGAAAAAAGTGCTGAAATCCGACGATGGCAAAAAAAAGGGGGTGGAGCAACTTATTGGATGTAAAAGAGAGGAGGGAAAAGAAGGAGGTTTGTCTGGAGTTTCGGGGAAAAAATGCATACCAAAGGGAGGACGGATCCAGACTGTCCGATCCGGGGAGGAAATTAAGTTACTCACGCGAGGTCATCGAGGTCCGCAAGGGGATTAGACTGTAACTTGACTCGACTGAAGAGTTAATTTGTTGTAGAAAATTCGGGAGTCCAAAGGGGAAAGAAAGTAATCTATAGTTTGATACGAGGCTGAACGGAAAAGGGGGGGTTGGGCGGATCTGATGTAGGGGAAGGGGCCCGAAAAAAGCCGCAAACATGAAGAAGAGATGTCGTAGACAGCCGATGTGGCCCGGTTGATATGGGGGGACGAGGGGGACCCATGTGAGCATTACTTCAAGGGGAGTGGGTGGCAGTAAACGACGTTGGATGGTTCGTAGAGATGAAAAGACCTAAGACCTTCCAGGGTCAGTGGGAAGGGATAAGACGTTTTGTTCTTCTCAGAGTCATCAAAACGCGTGCGGCGACGCGTACCGTGTGGTATATAGATGGTGTGGGGCCCATGGCAGATCAACATGAAAATTGTTCCTCCTAACAAGAAGCCTTGTGTGCACATGGGAGGGGTGAAAGATCGGGTTGAAAGGCTCACAGGATGCCGGGGGACGGTCGGCGCAGTAACGTTGCCAGAGACGAGGATAGGTAAAGAGGCATTGGACGATCAAGTGGGATGGAGCTGGGGGGAGAGGTTCTTGCGAAGGGAGGAGGCAATAAGCAAGTAAAAGATGTCTTATTATATTCGCCTCCGTTGGGGGGGTGTTCCGAAAAACTCGAAGCAATTAAGGGAACACGAAGTGAGTCATCAGATTATAATGGCATACATAGTAAAGAAAGGAATGACCAGCTTCTGGACTTTACGCAATCCGAAAAACGGGGGAAGAGTTTGGCGATCCTCCGGAGTACCGGAGAAGGGAGAAAGGCCTGGGATCGAACAGGTCGGTGCTGTTTATTGGGGGGGAAGAGGGGGAGCCAATCGCTGGTGTGTGGATTGCAGGGGGGTAGCAGGGGGGGGGGGTGAGGAAGAGATTAATTCTGCACGTCCGCGCTGGAAACGCCGACACGGTTATCCTGCAGGCGGGTGAATGGGGAGAGGAGGTAACGGTCGTGAGCGCACGCCGTGGGAAAAGTGAGGAATAGAGCCGCGATCCGACGAAAAACCCCTTGACGGGGGGGGGTCAAACCGGGGGAAAACAGATGCTAGGCGCTCTGGACTTGAGGAACTGATAGGGATCGTGAGCGTGGAAAAAGAAGGCTCAACCCAGAATCGGATGTCGTGTGAAAGGAAGGGTTGGTTGAAAACGCGGACGCTGGTGAGGGAACACAGAAGCCCAGATTGAGCTTCAGCAAAGGAAGGGTAAACCAGGCATTGGATACCGGTAGGAGCTATTTCCTGGAAGAAAAGGGGGACTCACGACTGTCGATGCGCGGGGCGAACAAAAGGAAGGCTACGCTGTCAGATGGTGAGGATCAATAAACGGACGTAGGGGGGACAGCGCGACGTGTCTCCCGTCACGAAGTCGAAGAGACGGGCTAGCAGCAATGGCCCTGTGGCCGGGGATTTCAATAGAGAGGAGGGACCTTTAGGGGTGGGTAAGAAGGAGAGGGTACTTGCAGGTTTTGAAAAAGGAAGGGGGGTCCTGGGCTAATCGTCCAGGATAAGACGGATATGCAAAAGGGTGCAAAAAAATGTGAGAAAGTCGCCGTGGCTTGTTTAGGGGGGTGAAAAGAAGGTAGAGTTCCTCAAGATGGCCAAAAGGTCAAAAGGACGTCGAGATGAGTCATGAGTGTCTGTGCTGGAAAAACGGGCGAAAAAAATTGTAAAAAATAAGTGGGTCATAGGTGCGAGGATAAACGTACGCTTGAAGACTATCCGAGAAAGGGAGGAGGTTCGGGCTTGATGAAAAAGGTCTGGGTAGAAAGGAAAAGGATCCGAAAGCGAGGATCGTGGGGACTAAAAGAAGGGGGTGTCGGAAGGGGGGAAGAGAAGTTGGACGGACCGGTGTTGCTGCAACTGGAGGAAGGCACGGCTCGCGGTGAGAGCGTGAAAGATCGATGGCAGTTGGCCGTAGACCTAAGCATAATGGGTGGGGAAGGGTGTGCGGCACGCAGTTGTGGGAAAGTGCCCGTATGTCCGGCGGGGCAGAGACGACTTGCCCCTGTGCCCCAACCAGAAAAAAAAAAAGGTTCGGCGGTGTGCAATATCAGAGTACCACTCGGGAGACCAGCTGAAAAGGTGGTGAAGTTTCCACCGTCGATGGGAAAAAAATGGTCGCGAGCCTGGCGCGTGCACAAGTTAGAGGGAGGGGGTGAAGAGGACGCGTACTGGGGGGGGAAGTCCAGGGAGGAGGAAAAGGGCAGCCTATAAACGGAAGGTACGAAACGGCAGCGTTCGGCAGGCCCGAAGCTGGCTCTTCTTTAGGACGCAGGGGGGAGAGGGAGACAGCTGAGGAAAGGTGTCACTAGTTTAAGGAGATAGCGGGTACGGTAACCGAACTCAAAGTTGTCCGGAGGAAAGGGAAACACCCTCGGGATATGAGCACCGAAAAGGGTGCCGGGGCCTATATAGGACAACTTACTACCCTCTTGGCGCAGAAAAAAGAAAACACAAAACGGGAGGAAAAGATAGAGATTTCCGAGGACACTGCGGAGAGGAGAGAAGGAGAAATCTGGAGCACACAATCGTCGTGGTGCAGGTGAGCAGAAAAGAAACTGGGAGAAAGGGGGGGTGGCGGCAAAAAAAGAGACCGCGGCCTTCAAGGTATCGATCATAGGAAGTCAAAACCCGACCCTGAAAGGCTCATTCAAATACAGGGGGAAAAAGAAACTCCTGCACCTGGTCAAACCGACCCAGATGGAAGAGGGACTGTTTGTAACAGAGGGCTAGCAGAAGAACACTTCCAGGGGTAAGGGCACAGGCGCTCCTTGAAGTAAAAAAGAGCTAAGGAGCGAGAAACTGCGCAACAAAAACCACTGTTCCTGATCGGAAGAGCAAGCCAAGTGCGCATATCTGATTTAGTAGATTAAAAAAAAAACATTGTGTTGTTGGTGGGGGGACCAAAGGGAAAAGTGGCATCGGTCAGCGAAAGGACGGAGGCAACCCCGGGCATTAACTGAAGTTTGAAGAAGTCCAAGTACAGACTCACCTTCCTGAACTGACCCTGGAGTGGAAAGAAGGGACTCTTTTGCAAACTCATAAAGAGGCTCACTGGGGAAAGGGCAAACTCAGTGCAAACTCAGGCAAAGAGAAGATGAGAAGGCGTCTCGGACGGGGAGGGTCTCGTGACCAGCCCGGAAACTGGGAAAGAATCACAAACTTCCTCGGTCACAGGGTCGGAGGAAAGCAAGGGTACGGAATTAATCCCTCAGTAACTGAAACGGAGAAAAGTCTTGAGCCGCTGGAGGGGGGGGAAAGACAAGGACCATCAGCTCGCGAAGTCCGCGACCTTTCGTTTCCTATCGTTAGAGCATACGGAGAGGTGCAAATCCCATCTAAAGAGGGGAGGAACTTATAACATACTAGAGAGCTGGCTGCATAAGACAGCGGAAAGGGGGGGAGAGGTCCCAATTCGTTTAAAAACCAAAACCGGTCACAGGCAGGAAGGAAGAGGGAAGGTCAGGTCCATTAGGACCGGAGAGGATTGTGAGGGGGGAGGCCAGAGACGCTGCCGAAAAAGAAAAAAGGGAGCTCAAAAGAGGGGGCGGCCAAGGCGAGAGTTCTTTCGAAAAGAGGAAAGTAGCTGGCAGGAAGGAGGGAAGATTCCACAAATCGCGCGCCAGTAAAGCTGGGCCACCTCTGGTAGAAGGAAACACTCATCGGAGCAGGGCGAACGTGGGATCGGTAAGGAAGGGGAGCACGCCTCGCTCAGGGGGTGTCGGGAGTGAAGTTTGGCGCGGATCTCCGTATCTGTACGCAGAGAGAAGGAGAAGGTAGAAGTCGTGGAAGGTGGACTTCACAAGGCCAGGGGGAAGGTTGGTGGGGCGCATCCAAGGTCAGGTTCGGCTGAACCGACGAAAAGACTAGGAACCAAAAGCAACTACAACGCCCTAGGGAAAGGGGAAAAGGAGTTGCACCTCTAAGAACGGCTAGGAGTCAGAGCTTGAAAAAAAAGAGAAGGTCAAACAAAGAAATGCCCACAAAAAGTTGGATTCTCCCATAGGAAAAACAATCAGAAAATCTCTTGTCGGGGGAAGAAGGTAAAAAAGTAATTCTCCGTCTACTGGCTGGACGAGAAACGGCCTCCAGGAAAAGGCGACTTCAAAAAAGGGGGGAAGTCCTTTTGAAGCTGTCACCATTAAGGAACGTCTATGACCGGGCAGTGGTAAAGGAACGGAAGGTATCCTGCATCACCAAATCACATCCGCGTCACAAACGAGTAAGAGGAGGGGGGAATACGTTCAAGGGGGAAAAATAATCATCCCAGCCTTGACCAGGCGAAAATGAAAGAGCTCGTGCCAAGCAACCGAAATGCTACGAAGGCTGAAGGGAGAAGGGGAAACATATCCCGACAGGGCAGACCTCAGTTCTTATATTTCTGGCAAAGGGGGGAAAAATGAATCGGATGCAGAACAAAAAGAAGGAAGACTCAAAGGAGAGGGATGCACGGTTGTCATGATCACGCACCACACGCGGAAACGTATCCCCGGTAGAGAGACTTTGGATCTCGGTCTTTTCGCAGTCACCCGAAAGAGTAGGTGGGAGGCATCACGTCGGGGACAGTAAAGGGGTAACTGGCGAGCCGTCCTCAACCCAAGGGACCGGGCTAAAAAAAGGGAAAAACAGCTGCTGGCATGTGTTGCCGGTGAGGGGAAGGAAAGGGGGCATACATCGATCGCCATAAACAAAAAAAAAAAAAAAAAAAAAATCCGGAAAAGCATCGGAGAAACTTCGTTAGTAAAGTTTCAGCCGTAAAAGGGAAAAAAAAAAGTCAAAAAATCTTAACGGTCACGACAGGTTATCAATTAAAAAGTCTTCAGACCAACCCGATGAACTCGTTCTCAGAGGGGAGAAAAAAAGAGGAGGAAACGATCTGGCGCCGAAGGTCTAAGAGAGAGACCGGGTCTTGATGCGTCATCAAATATTAGGCCACCGAGGAGCGAGAAAAACGAAAAGTAAGATATCCGCAGGGGGGTCGATAGAAAGTAAAAAGGGCACGACCTGCGTACTCCTTTCGGCGTAACCAATTAAATCGGGAATGAGGGGTGCCTACCTCGGTCTCAAACGAGCTTCATCGGGGAGGGGAAGAGGGGTGTATACGTTCTATTTAAGTTATTGTGGGAAACGGTTGGCCGGGGTCTAAAAAACGGGAAGACGACAGGGAACTCGCCGTTCGAGGAGGGCTGCACTCTGGTTAGGTTGGAGATCGAGGTATCCGTCTTCACCTGACAAACGGAACTCGCATCTTTGCGGAATCCATAGATAAGGAAAAGGATTTACTGATAAAGCGACTCCCCATTGGAATTACGTCCCCAAATCTACTTTGAGGAAAAAAGTGGTACGGCTGTCTTTTCGACGCTCCAGACGAGAACCCATGCCTCGAAAGGGGGGGCGGGCCGTTCAATGGAAGGAAAGCTCATGGGGATCGTGCTCGACATCGCCCGGGACGAGGGGAAAAGAATAGATTTGCTGTGTATCAGTCGGGGAACGAGCGAAAGAAAAGTCCGCCTAGAAAAAGGAGATGATGAAAAACAGGGAATGGGGGGGTGCTGAATGCGTGTAAAATAACTTCAAATTCTCTGTAGCGCCAGGGCTAACCCGCTATCTTTCAAAAAGTGAGCTGGAATTACTACATGGGGAGGGAAAAGATTGCGTAGCCTGGGAGAAAGGGGTCTTAAGGATCCGACGTCTGACGAATGAGGAACGAGGAAGGGGCGCCAAAAGTATTGACTGCAGAAAAAAAAGGCTCATGGTCAGGGTCCGAGCGGGGGGTCCTAGGATCTCACAAGGCAAATGAAACCAGAGGAAATCACCCCCGGCGTGGGGGCTTTTGACTTCGAGGCGGAAAAAGAAAGAAGTCACTGAAGAGCGTTCCCAAATAATGCAGGGGGGAGAGTTGTTGGAACATCGTTCGAAACGCAAGGGGGGGGGCTTTCGGGTGGCGAAGATGGGGTGGCAAAAGGAAGGACCGGCGAAAAACGGGGGCGTGGACAAACTTGCGGTTTGAGATGGGTTCGAGCGGCGAGTAGGGACCTAAGGGGCACCTCGAAAAGAAAGAAAAGAGCTTACGAAGTCCAAAAGGGGGGAAAACCCAAATGATATGCGCAGGCTCTGACAGATAGGAAAGCGCACGACCACTAAGGAAAAAGGGCGGCATTGCATTGAAGGCAAAAAAGGGAGCTGTTCGATACACCTCAGCAAGGGGCAGCTGGGGAAAACTTGTCCGCAAAGTCAGTGGGTCACTAAGGGAAGATGAGGGCAGATCTCAAGATGAGAGAAAACTGGCTCGGCGAACAAGAACCGAATTGTCCGATGGTGAGATACGGGGTGTGAGCAATGATCTGGAGTCGCACCAGTCCCAATATAGGGGGGAGAAGGCTTTCCCTGAAACGGGAGCTTTCTTCGACTGGACGTGAACGGTGGGAGGACGGAGGGGCTTCATGTTCAAAAGAGGGGACCGGGATGCGAAATAGGCCAGTAAAAACAGCTTAGGGGGGATCAGTTACTCGAAAAGGGGAGAACGTGAGGATGAAGGACTCACGCTAAATGGCCAAATATCAGGTTACCGAAAATGGAGCGGAGGGTGAAGGGGATTTCTTTGGTCTGTGACGGAAGCGGGGAAGATCGCCTAAGGGAGGTCCTTGAGGGGGGGCCTTACACGAAAAACGGGGGGGAAAACGGGGATCGAATAACCGGATATTCGGTAGGGGAGGGTCTTAAAAAAGGTAGGGGGAAAGACCAAAATTAAGCATTTTTATACAGCTCAGATGCATGTTCATCTATTGGACTCAACGGGGGGAGGGGCACTCTTCTTCACGGGGGAAGAAGGTCGGGGCAAAACAGGTCCATTGGCGAGGTAGCGATGTTATTTCTAAAACGCCCAGGTACCTGGCCAGGGCGTATCTAAAGTATAACAGACACAGGGTCAAGGACAACGAAACACCATGTGGGGGGGGGGGGTTGACGCAGTGCAGACGACAGCAAATCTCTCCCGAGGTGTAATCGAAGGAAAAAGTGGGGACTGTGGGCAGTGGTGGTATCATATCGCGAGAAGCTAACGAGGGGGAACCCGCGGGGGGGGGGGGGCAGTAAGGGTCTTCAGCTGAGAGACGCCCGGGACAAACACCAATGTACTGAACATCAGGGAGACTTCAGAAGAGGCGAGGTCGTGAAAACTCTAAAAGTCCAAGTAAGAGTCCTGGGGGGGAAGGTCGGGGGCTCGGACTGAGGAGGGGGGGGAACCTATGCACAGGGTTACGCGAAACTGAAACAACAGTAAATCTTACAGGGTGGAGAAAAAAAACGAAGGTCGTGCACACCGATCATCCTCAGATTAACCCTCAGGGAAGAGAAATATCGACAAAAAAAACTGAGAGGAGAGGGGATAAGGGGTCCGAAGACATTCTATATAAAAGGGGAGAGGGAGAGGAGAAAGAACATCGCGGCCGCTTCCCGCCATCACCTACAACCTACCTTGTAAAACGAGTAAACGCTGGACCATTCTGGTTGTATGGATCAGAAGCGAGACAAACCGTCCACCTCGGCAATCTGCAAGGGGGGAAAAGGAAGCCCTCTCTCAGAGGGTCGGGACGTGAAAAAAAACCGAGTCAGGTCCATTCGGTTTTGAAGGCTCTCTCTACAAAAAGGAAGGAACTGGAAAACCTCGGCACTTCGAAGAGAAAGAATCCGGAGACAACTGTCAAACAAAAAAAGAAAATTGCGCGTCCGAAAGCACATCTTTGCGCGCGAAGTTTCTTGAGGGGAAGGGGAAAAAAGGCAATGTCTTGGACAAGGCAAAAGGGGAATTTGTGTTTCCACGAAACTAAGGGGACATCCCAGGGGGAAAGGGGACTGGGGAGAAAAAATCAAAGTAGAAAAAGGAAGGGGCTGAAGTCTTATTGCAGCCCGGGGAGGGAGGGTGACATGCAAGAAACTGTTGTCACGCAACGGGATTCAAAATCTTGAGACCAGGGGAAAGAGCAGCTGATAAAGCGAGCGTTTCAATCGAAAAGAAAAGGAGGGTGCAACTCAAGCGAAAAAGGGATGACTGAGCCTTTACGGGAGCATGTAAAGAGGGGGAACATACCTGCGGGGGGGCGACATAGGGGGGCGACAAAAGGTCAAAAAAAAAAAGACTCTCATTCCTCTGTCTTTTCAAAGTCCTCTTTGGGAAGAAGAAGGTAATCTTGCAGAAGAAAGAGTTCGATTCCGAGGGCTGAGAATCGCATGAGCCTTGACTTCGGAGGAAAAAAGACTTAACCGTGGAACCTAAGGTCCATCGACGTAATCCACCAAATTACAGGGGGGGGAGACTCACTTACTCTTACATTTGAATCAGCAAAAAAAGACGGGGACCTTATACGTCTTTTGTGCCGTCGATATCGAAATGACGAGGGGAAACCAGAATTCACAGCTGTCGATCACCATAGGAACCAACTTTATCATTTACTTGGGGGCCAGGAAAACGAGATTAGCTGACAGGAATGCTGATCGGGGAAAAAAACGGTCAACGAGGTTAACCGTAGGGGAAAACAGAGGCGGCTGATTTTTGAGGAAAAGCTTTTACCGAACCAGGAGTAAGGAAAGACTCAGGGTGGGAGGAGGAGTCGGCGCTACGATCAATTAGTGTCAGAGCCCATACGGGGTACCACGGGGTACTCAGGAAAAGACATGTGGTGATGGTGGGAGAGGAAAGAAGCGTCGGTTCTGCTCAGAAGCAGCTTAACTAACGAAATATAAAGCACCGCCCGCGTATCCACTGCCAAGGGCGTTTCAGGGAGGGAGCGAAAAGTCAAATCTATTCGAGGCCAAAAAGAAACACACTGAACGCCACGTGCTGGAGAAAAAGTGCAAAAAACTAATATGCAATAGGAGGGAAGATCAATGAAACAGGGAAGGAGCCGTCCCTGAAAGGACGGACAAAGAACACGGCGCGCCATCTGGGAGTTGCACGTATGACTGGCCACACGAGATCTGAGGGACAGGGGGGGGGGAGAAGGGCTCCGGGCTAAGTACAGGGCCATACACAAACCGGCGCTCATCCATTCCGCAGGAGAGAGCGTTGGAAGAAGAGACCATGAGAAGGGATTCAAGCCAGCTCATACACGGCGCTTACATGCCAGAGGAAAGGGGAAGGGACAAGGCGCACTGCAAAATGCCGACGATCCCCGGGAGAAGTTCTAGGAAAAGCCGATAAGCAAAACCACGACAGTGGCATAAGAAAGGAGCCATTGGGGGCAACATGTGGAAGGGGAGCTAGGGAACCAAACACGACGATCATCTCGGCTATGTAGGGCAAAACGAGGGGGGGGAAGTGCGGCGCATGGACCAGATCACATCGCGGAACGGGAGCTAGGTCACGCGGATGACAGCTCTGAAAAGAGCCTTCGTGGACTGAAAGGGTGGGAATTTCGGGGGATTCCAGCAAAGGAAAAGCGTTGGATAGGGAACAGCTGCTGGCAGGGGGGTGCCGGGGGGAAGCGGGACGAGACTGATCAAACTCCGGCGAAAAAAGGGGGGAGACGAGAGGCCGTTCGTCACAGCTGTGAGTAACGGGGAAACAAACCGCCGAAGGGGAAAACGCCTCCCTAAAGGATTCAATCACGCTGTCATCCACACAGAGGGACGAGAAGACCGCGACCGAGCTCACCCGTCGGGGAGGAGAAGGTGGGGATCGACAAGGGGAGGAACAGGTCGTAAAAAAAAGATTCTCAGCGGACTCTCTCTAACACCAAAAGAGGAAAAGGAGATCATTTGAGGAGGATGTGCTACGAAATGCAAGACCGAACCCGACGGAGAAGCGATCCCGCAGGCGCTCTATCGGGTTCCCTAAAGCGGTTCGAAGGGTGGCGGGGGGGGTGGGGGGGGGGGGGGGGGGGGGGGGGGGGGGGGCGGGTAGTCCTCGTGGTGTATGGATTAATTGCAGAAACAGGAATGGGTTATTTTGCTTTTGCCGGTCGGGCGCAACGGGGAGAAGGAGGCACCAGGGGGGGAGCGGGAGGCGCAAGTGGGATAGGGAGTCGCCGGTACCGAAAAGAAAGGACAAGATTTTGCATATGGGAAAAAGAGAGGTATTGGCAGGATGGAGGAAGACGCGACATGAAGCCCCCTACAGGCGGAGGTGCAAAAGGCTGGATTTGCAGCCACGACGAATAACCGTTGGCTCTCGAAAAGTGTGAAAGAAGGGGAGGGTCTGCTCCGAACATCGCGTTCCAGAAAAAAAAACCAGGGCTAGGCTGCGAATGGGGGGGGATCCCTCCGAAAGCACAAACATGGTGGAACATCTCCTACCGCGGAGGAGGGGGAACTGTCATGGGAAGCTGATGTTAAAAAAGGACCTGAGAAGCGAGTCAGGAGGAGGTTAAGACGCTATACTGGTATCAGGAGGAGGGGGGAATTAAACGAAAAGGGGGATGGGAAGCAGGATCCTCGAAAACTGGTACTTCTTGAAGCCGGAGGGAATAAGGAGCCTTGGGGATGGGCAGGACCGATCCCTGCCGGGGAAACAAAGGGGCGTTCCTCATCTGTGAAGAAGTCCGCATAGCAATGAAAAAAGCAGGTGGACGAGCACCTTACTGAGGAGGAAATAGCCAACGATTGAACGCAGGCGAACGGTAACCTTGATCTTCCAAGATTCGGTGAAAGGGGTTGGGTTGGCGAGCAACGTGGGAGTTACAGGTTGAAGAGGGGGGGGACAGCGAATAATATACGCGACAACGCCGGAAGGGGGATCCGCAGGGGTTTGGTCTAGTTCATGAACGTCGGAAAAGGAAAGGGGGGACCAGGGATAGGGGAAAAATCAAAACTTAACCCAAGCGGGGAATGCCACCGTTAACACGATCTAGCTCTCGCGAAGTACAAGAGAGTAGAGAGCAAAAAACCCGACTAAAAAAAGGGGGAGAGGAAGGCGTTGACCAAAGAAAAAGGTGGAGGTCAAGGCGAAAGGTCGCCCTGGCAGACATATGCATCGGGACCTCGAAAAAATCATCATTTACAGGGAGAGACGAATCACCAGGGGGGAAACAAAAAAGGACGACTGTAATGGGAGAACACAAGTACCTCTACAAGGGGGGAATGGTGAGATGAAAGGATGCTGAATGGTTCAGCGCAGATGAATTCCGAAAGGCCCAGGCAAAAAATGAAGCCTGGACCGGGGGGAAGAGGTAACTATCACGGACGTTCGGGGGATCAAAAGAGAAATTGGGAACCTCAGTTCCCCAGGCGGAAACTGTCTTCGATCGTAAGGAAATCTTAGACGCGGTAGAGAGTATCCCCTGGCCTACAAGGGGGGAAGGATAGCAAGGGGGGGGGGAAAAAACTGCGACAAGGGGGAAGGTGACCCTTAAGGACGGGGGGGGCGGAATTCGAATCGCACACTTCGCCGTGACTGTCTAGGTATAAAGGCTGTAGGACCTGTGCCAAGCCGAAAGAACAGGTGGAGAGGAAAGGGTCAGTCTATTCCTCCGGGGGGGTGGGCGAAAAAAAAGGCCGAGCGGAGGGATAAGCTGCAATGCCTGGGAGAGGAAGAGAGTTGTAACTAAAACGTGAGTAACGCTTTCTGGGAAAGGCAACAAGCACGCTCTCACGAGCAATGGGAGGGGAAGGGGTACTCGGAGGAGGGAAGCCAGTGTACCTGACCTGGGAGAAACCTTCTTTTAGAGGATAAGAGGGCCAAGTCACAGGGGATCCAACCACCAGGTGAAATGGGGGGTGGCAGAGCTAACATCTCGAACTCCCAGCGTCGGGGGAGAGGCAACAGGTCCTGTCAAAAAGCGGGGAAGTTTGCTAGTGATCGCGGAGATCCAAAAGGCCAGAAAAAAGCGTAAGGGAGGAAGTCAGACTGAGAAAAAACACTGACTGTACTCAAGTCGTGGGGGTAGGGGGGAAAAACGGCAAAGATTCTCAGATTTCGAAAAAACTGGCGAGAGGAGAGAGAGACGAGGGGTTTCTGCTGGACCTGAACTAGAGGAGAGGGAAACCGAAAAACGGGGTGGGACCCAGTCATGCTTTCAAGGGGATGGCCAGCATAGATGAGTTGCTAGAAGAGGACGATCATAAGTAGGTACTACTCCGGATCCTTAAATAGATCTAAACCAACAAGGGGGGAGGGGTGAAAGAATATAGGACCTGGAGGTGAAATAAGGATTTCGAGGAGGAGAGCCTCCATCTCGTGCCCTTTCGAGGAAAGAAAGGGAACCTACCTGTGCAGCGGCAAGGGGGGGAAGGGATGTCCTCTTTATCGAGGAGCAGGGTAAAGGGGAAAAAACGAGGACTCAGTCAGCATATTCGGATCGAACCAAGCGACAGCTGAGGTGTTTCCTTGTGAATCGAGGCCAGAGGTAAGTAAGGGGTTTTGGCAGGTTAAGCAGCCGAACCCCGTACGCCGGAAATGAACAAAATCATTCGAAGTCGCGCCTCAGAGCGGGCGACAACTGCAAACCGAAACGGTGAACGTCATAGGCCGGGGGAGAGCGCTGGCTTCGATCGCACAAACTCAACCGGGGGGGGATGGGGCACCGAGGAGGTGTATACTCCGCACGACGGAGTCATCAAAGGTCTATCTTTCCGACCTAAATCCGTCGCAAAAAGAAAGTTTTTCGTATTGGAGAAAACCGGAAAAAAAGGGAAAGGAAGAAAGCACTGTGAAGACAACTTCTTCCGCGAATGACATCGTCATCATAGAAAATCGTACTGTTTAAGTACTCGACCGAACAAGGGGGGAAAGGTTGCCAGACTCACACAGTAAGGGACTGATCATTGGGACTGGAGGGGGACAGCTGTAATAGCTAAGACCCGTCTCAGAACAGCAAAAGGGCGAAACCAGCGCCCCAGAAAGATCGCACGCGCTGCCGGGATAACAGGCTCTTGAGCAACGGGTAGGATGGAGTCTAAAAGATCAAAGAGTGTCTCTAGGGAATAAGCGATAAACAATCCTCGAAAAAGCAAGGGAAGGAAGGAAGGCATGACACCGTACAGGGGGGTAAAGTAAGGGGGGGAAAGAAAATTTAAAAACAGTGGAAAGGAAAGTCGAGATCTGACTGGTCAAAAGGTCGCGGCTCCTAGATCTCGTGGAGGTCCTTGGAGAAGACGAGGCGGGCAACAGAGAAATACGTGGTAAAAATCTCCAACATCGAAAAGCTTGTACTTGGGCGACCGCGACGAGGGAGTTACTCTGCACAGGCCACAGATGATCGGCACGAGGCAAGCGAAACCGGTAAAGGCAACGGAAGGGTCGATGCACTGCAGAGGCTGCATGGTTTTTCGCCCAGCGGGTCGAGGGGCTAAGTCCGGGAAGAAGCATATAAAGGGGCGTCGTAGAGTTTCGGAGAGAAATCTTTGTCGAATCCGAAAGAGGGGGAAGAAGATGGGTTGGGATCCGTAAGCTAAGGTGAGTGATGGTGGTGAGGAAGGGGGAGAAAACAGGGCGCTCCCTCTGATCCCCAGTCACACCAGCCCGACTGAAAAGTCCAGCTTTTCAGCGGAGGCCGGCTATGACACCTCTACGGAAAAACTGAAACCAAAAAACGGGCGGGCGGAAAGGGACCCTCCACTTCCATCAAAAGGACGATCAGCAGTGAAAGTCGCCGGGTCCGAAGCCGGACCACAAAAAGGGAAGACCACTTCTACTTAACCAAACTTGCAGGTGGGAAGGGGAGAAGACTTTAATCTGGGAAAATAAAGGGGACAGGGAATAAGTGGGTCCCGGCGGGGAAAAAGCGTGATCAAGAAAGCACAACAAACGCGCAATTTCAGCCGAGTTCGATCAGGATGTTCATAATGAAGTCCAGGAAAATGGGGAAAAGAGCACTGCTCGCCTGAAGAAGAGAACTGAAGCCAGAGAAAAAAGCCAACCATAAGAAGAGGACACCGCTCTGGCTAGGAAACAAAAGAAAGGCAAGACCCACTACTTTTAACAGTCAAGCCGCCAGGAGGAGAATTTCAACATGTTTATTTGCGAAAACGCGCAGGGGGGGCTACCCACAAATATATCATACATAAAAGGGCTTGAAAAGTGACACTCGGGGTCAAAAGCTGACTCACCCACGAAAATCACCAGGCGGAGAAGGGAAGGGATACTGGAAGATCGTCCAAGAAATCTCTCTGGTGGGGATGAACAAATCGTTCGTCATTTGACTGAAATAGAAAAATCAAATCATAAAAAAAAGGTAAGCGCTTGGAAGGAAGGGGGAAAAGAGACTTGGCTGTTTCCTGGGAGGATCGGGCAGACCGGGACGATCAAAAAAGAAAGCCACGGCATCGAGAAAAAGAAAAAAGTCGAACTTGGTTTGACGCCGGGCAAACACGTGAAACACAACGAATTCCATTGAGGTGGTTCTCATAAAAAAGGAAGTTGCACCGAGGAGAAAGGGGGGAAGGGCGCAGCAATGCTGTAAGACGCGGATCGACCGGGTCTGGAAGATTTCTTTGAAAACAAAAGGGGAGCCACATCCTGATCTCAAACAACAAAAACAAGGGAGGAGGATAATTTATCCAGCAGGGGGTGCGGAAGAGAAAGGGGCGACACCTGGAAAAAGACCCGGTAAAGGAACGAAAATCCAGCAGGAGCTATATCGGTTAGGGGGAAATAAAAGACGGTCACTAGGAATTGCATCGAATGACTCGGTGACGTAATGCAAAGTCAAGCACTGGAAGGGAGGGGTTACTTTTACTGGTTGTAGCTGCAAACTGAAAGATCGAACTCGGAAGGGTTCATCAGGACGGGGCGAAAAAGTGAGGGCGACGATCTCAACGGGCACAGAAAGAAAAAGAAAAGCAGGGTGAGATCCAGCAAGCGCTACCTGATGGTCGGGAGGTTAGGCTCGCCCAGACAGTGACGTCAAAAAAGACGCTTGAAGCACACAAGAGGAGGGGGCTGACCAAGAACAACCATGCCCAGAAAGGGGATCCGTTCGCCTCGTGATGACAACCTTGTCAGCGACCTCAGGGAAAGCAGTCTGCGAGGGGAGCCACATGGAAAAAAAAGAAACATTGGGACAGTGGCGGCTGAGGGGAAAAAGGGCGGGTTATCAAAACTTCTGTTCCCCTCGAAGGGAAAGGGGAGCTTACGTCATGAAGGGGGGGACAAGCTCAGATCTGGTGAGAAATGAGATGGAACACTACAGAAGAAAGGTGAGGCTTGAGAATAACGGTCAACTAAGGGTAAAAAGGTCTTCCATCAAGATCACGAAGCGCTCGGAGGACTGGAAAGCACGACAGGTTTCAACTGCTACGGAAGGACCCAACCCAATCGTAATAGAAGAGGTCAACTATGGTTCGCTATCATGCAATAAAAAGGGGATGACTCTCAAAGGGAAAGTGGAGGATTTGACGACTTCCTCACATTACCCCTTTACTAACTGAATCTTCAAAATGAGGAATTTGTATAGTGTTGTTTTTCATCGGGGAGAAACACTGTTTCTTGGCATGTTAGATCTTTGGGAAAGAGAATGATTGAGGGAGGGGCGCAAGGCCTGTGATTTATACTCTGGAGGTGTAGCTTATTCGAGTTCAGGACTTCATCGAAAACTTACCTGGAGGACGGACCTCAGGGCCAAAAAAAATCACAGGCTTACGAGTCAAAACGGAAACTAAAAAACATCGATTGACAAAGGACGAATCTACCTAAAAAAAAGCTACTCGCCTGTAATCTCAGGAGTGGGTAAAATGACAGGTCGGTTGAACTTCTGGGGAAGACAAATTGCCGAAAGGAAGCTGGCAGTGGCGCCATAGGTGTACCAGGGAAAGGGAACTCTAGGGGCCTATCAGAAGTGCTCTACGCTTCGTGGAAAAGCTACAATGCTCTCACGAAGGGGGGGGAAATGGGTGGGGAACCTTTCGGGTGTTCAGCGAACTTGTCGTCAGCCGAGAAAAAGACAACTACATTTCGCGCAGTGAAAGGGGGACATCGGCAATCGGGAAGACGACTGGCGTGGGGAATCGCATGAAAGAAGCAGTTAATGACTGGAGAATGGAAATACGCGGGGCTATTCGCGGGAAAGAGGGAGAAAATTCGCCCTGACCGAAGATGAATCGTGGATGACGAGAGACAGGCTGCAAAAAAAAAAGATACGTTGAAAAAGGAGCTTGATGGGAAGAAGGCTTGGCTCTGAGTTTGTCGAAAAAGATCACTCTGTCGCAAGATGGGGTCAAGGGGGAGGAAGGATAGCTGTACCCTGAAACGTTCCAAAAGAAAAAGAAAACTGGTGCGCTGGCATCTGACTTGGCGTGGAAAGACGGTCGATACTAACCCCGGGCGAGGGGGGAGGGTGCTGCGCTCGGGTCGAGGGAGAGGGGGGGAAAGGCACTCTTGGAGCAACTTTCAAAAACAACGTTCGAGCGAAGACAAGTGCCATGGTCTTCTCGGAACTGGGAAGGTCGGCATTACCAGTTCACTTGAGGAAAAAAAGACTGGGCTCTATACCTGAAAGTTCCTTGCCAGGAAAAGACACACCGTTTCGCTGGTTCAGATAAAAGCCGAAAGCCCAGGGCTAGGACGAGAAGTCCTTTTTGTGGCTTTCGAAGATTTGTAGAGAGCTCGCTAATCTTGAAGAGGGGGGGGGGACGGTGCAAGTCCCGTCGGGGGGGATGAAAAGAAGCACACCAAGACCACCACGACTGGGGGAAGAACGGGCATCGGTTCAAAAGGAACCTCCCCGATGCCTTCTTAGGTTTCGAGAAGAGGATGACGAGGAAAAAGCTGTGTCGGAGCGCTGAGAGATACCCGGGGCCCGCTTTTACGAAGAAAAGGGGGCAAAAGTAGGAACCTGCCGGAGCACAGGGCAAAGAGATGACGTCAAAAAAAAAAAATCTCCTCTATGACGACAATCAGGTATCGGGAGTCGAGAAAAAAAAAAAGGAGGAGGGAAAGAGAGAGATTCGGCTACCTTCAAGGGGAAAGTGAAAAGAGATGAGAGTCTAAAACGAGCACGACAGAGGGAGGGGGTGAACGGTCTAAGCCCTCCGGGGGAAAGCCCAGGAAGTGGTGAATCGGGGAATCGGAACTTGCCCATGGGGGGGTGATCGGAGAAAGAAGGCCCCGAATAAGCTTCTCAGCGACAGAAAGGAAACAGCGGAAAGGGCCGTTTCCTAACCAAAGAGGCAAGGAGGGTAAAAAGGGCATTTTTGGGAGGGAAAGACTGGACCCCTTGCCAGGGCAAACACTCAGAGAACTTCGAGGAGATCTTCTGCGAAAAACGAAAAAACGACCCGGGGCCGGATGCGTCCATCGAAATGGTCACGCTAAAAGAAAAGTAAGAACAAAAAGAGGGGAAAACCTTGTGTGGTCGGGGAAAAGGAAAGGGTGAAAGCGGCGGATCATAAAATGGGGGAGGAAGAAAAGGAAATACTGCTTTGCCTACGCGAAGTCAAGAAAGGGAACTGACCTGGTAGGAGGCGAGAACGGGCTCTGTTGGCTGCAAAAGAGTGAAAAAGAGTTCCAGACTCGGAACGAGACGCAATCGAGCGAATAAAATCGAGAGAGGACGGTCGGGAGAGAGACAGACCGGGGCGGTAGAAAAAAGAACTGCGCACCAGGTTCGTCGGAGCGGGGAAAGGGGTACAGAATGGGGAAATCGCAGCTGAGGGGAGACACTGTGCAGGAAGAGCGACAGCCCCCCCCGAAGCGAGAAAAACTCGCTTCTGGCAGGGACAAAAACGGCCTTCTTGGCAGCCAGGTACGAGGGGAGGAAAAAAGCACTTTACCCGGGGCGAGAAAGTTCTGAGCGCAGGCAAAGCGGTCGGCCGATTCGCGAACAGGCCGGGAAATGCAGAAGAGGAGGTCCAACCCTGGTCACAGGCAGTCAGTACCTCTGGCCCAGAAAAAGGGTCGGGGGACCGAATAGCGTGAGTAAAAAACGCGGCTAGAAGAAAACAGGTGTATCGAAAAAAGCAAGGAATAGATTTATCTGGTGCGAGAAAGAGTAAGGAGGAAGGGGAAGGGGAATCCATTCTGATAAGCGCAAGAACTGATCTTGGGGTACAATGAATTGAGGAAGGCAGCTGCATTGCAATTGTCTGCGACACACCCTTACCTTTGACAAGAAATCGGGAAAATTCCGCTCGGGGTCGACGTAAGGGTTTTACGGAGGATCAATGTGGGGCATCTCGTAAGCGAATAGAGAGTGGTGGTCTCCGTCAAAGCCCGCATGGGTGAATTGATGGGAGAGACCGAAGTAAAGGGGAAGGGGTTCTGCGCAATCTTAAACGCGGGAAAACTCATAAGAGAAACAAGGAAAGGGAGGAGCCACTCTGCTTGGGAAAGCGAGCGCACTCCCTTTCCTTGCCAACATCCTCTCCGCAAGAAAGGGAAGCCACATGCATGGGGAGCCGGGATGCAACCACTCATAGAAGAGGGATCGGTTGACGAAAAATCAGGAAAGGTGCAGGGCGCAGGGGGGGGAAAAAGAAAAGACGTATGTTTTGGAAAAAAAAAAAAAAAAAAACCGGAATCTTCCTTGGGGACGTCACCAAGTCCTTCATGGAGTAAAAAAAATTCGGAGATGCTATTCCTCATGGCCTCACGGCCTGGATCGGGTATAGAAATTCCACTAACCAAAAATTCGGAGGAAATCCAGTCCACGAAGCTCTAGGCAAAACCATTTCAAACCGGTATTCCAGACTAAGAAAATTCGTAAAGTGAAGGAAGCAGAAGAGGACCATATTCGGGGGAAGACCGAGCCCATCAAAAACCCGGCTAGGTCTAATAAAAAAGCAACATCCCCACTACATGGGGGGAAATCAAGGCTTCTTAGAGTTGGCAAACGGGCTGCTGTCAGAGGGATCAAAAACACACATAGCCTCCCGGCCGGTATTTTCGGGGGAGCGGCTTTTGTCATGAAGGGAAGAAAAAAAACGAACTATCACGTCGCCTAAAAATGTATCAAGGTGGGGCGTCGCGAAAAAAACAGCCAATTCGGCGGTGGGTGCTGCCCCTCACAGCCGGAGGGGAAAGGGACGCGACTGAAGAAAAATCCGGAAGCGCGCTGTCTGAAAAAGAGGGCTTTGTGTTTCCTGTGAGTGAGCGGGGGGCGCCTCGGGAAAAGAGACCTCAAACCTCAGAAAGCCATGAGAAGGAGTTGATAACTTAGGGAGGACAAAGTTCCGACGGAAAGGGAAACAAGGAAACAAAAGTCCATTTGCAGGTGGGGATCCAAAGTCACGTAAGGATCCATCCACAGGAACTCGGTGGTCGAACCGTGAGGAAACCGATTTTAGTGGAAGCAAAAGATCGAAGCAAGGATGGAGTCCTGCTCTCTGGGTCGAAGGCGGAGAGACAACAGAAAATATTAGCGCACCACGAACTTTAGAGACTAGCAACAACAAAAACGGGGGAGGTATAAAAATGTCAGATGTTGGGGCGGAAAGCGGCAGGTGCACGAAACCGAAGCACCGACCAGGAAGAGACGCTGTATCCAGCAGGACGACGAGAGGGGGACCAAACTTACCTGGCTAACCGGGGAAAGGACTCCTAGGTGGGAGGAGAAGTAAGTGAACCCTTCACGGGGTTTTTAGGGTGGGAAGGTTGCGTCCAAATCGAGGGACGTTATTTTGCGGGGTAAGTTAGGGGAGAGAAGGTTCATTCGAAAGAACGACACAACTGCCCAGACATATGTTGGACATAATCAACAAGTATTGATGGGGAAAACCATTCAAAGTGGACCGACACTTAAACAATCGTGCTCTTGTCAAACACCCTCCACTTGTCAGGGTTCCTCCTGCCAACAGACCTCCAGGGCGAGAATAGCTGTGGTACCCAGGTCTGAATTCTCACCGTCCTAATATGGGCGTGCCTACAACTCGTCCCGTCGGATGCGTTATGTAGGTTTGGGGCTCATATTCGAAATCAAAATGTTGGACAGATACGGGACAAGGCGGAAGGATTTGTGTCACCATGATGGGGTGATAGAGCTTTCCTCGGGAATTAGGAAATCTGGCTGGACATCCTTCCATATCGAGGAGTCATCAGTTGATGGCATAAGGGAAAGAATCGTGGAGGTCAAAAAGTCCCGGAGGAAGGGGCTTACTTCCATCATATGAGGGGGGACGATAGTACTCTGGGATACGAAATTGTTTGCTTCGACACGCGCCAGAAGGGCCAAAAAAGGGGAGGTCCTATATCAGGGACGAATGGCCAGATTCATGAAGCAATGACTAATTCTGGACTCGAAGGAAGTGATGAAAGGTGCGAGTCCGAGCATGGCAACGGCGCTGGGAAACCTGCGTATGGTCCAGAGAGGAGGGACCTGGGGATGATTTGGTGGGGAAAGAGTGAGGAAAAACTGGGGTCTTGTCAGTTAGAGAGGGGGGGAATAATCTATGGAAAGGAGGAAGCTCGCTTTAAAAAACAGTCAAATGGGATCCGAGGGGGGATGATTTCACAGAGGGAAAGATGCGGGCACCTAACTGACTTGAAAGCTTCCTCAAAAAGAACCCACCTATTGCGGGGAAAAATACAAAGAAAAGCACTCGGCGCGACTCTCATTAGGAAAAAATATAAGTATCGAAAAAAAACAAACTCCTATAATAACCAAGAGGGAAGGGAGTTGAAGCCATCTGTCAAGGAACGGTCTCGACCCTTTCAGCGGGCCGGAAGGGAAAGGAATCAGTTGTTACAAAGAGTTAAGGGTGAGGGCGAATTTGCCAAGCATCCTGCCTGCAGATACACTAGGGGGGGAGGCAAGCGCACGTTCGAGCTAACGCATTGAGGGGGGGACCTAAAAAAACCTAAGAAAAGCTAATAAAAGAAGTCTTAAAGCAAAAAACGATCTGTCGAGCGCTTGACGGAAAGGAATATTCATCTTGCCGGACGGGGGAAAGACTCTATGGGAAAAGGCATGG
>Ga0179591_1273946_pt1 | contig 23837 bp, 21 predicted proteins | sample CZOMad2_1_08_16f_FD_182891 | JGI IMG/M metagenome (GOLD analysis project Ga0179591, IMG submission 182891) | Vadose zone soil fungal communities from Angelo Coast Range Reserve, California, USA - CZOMad2_1_08_16fungal (PacBio error correction) | ecosystem: Environmental > Terrestrial > Soil >...
AGTAAGAAATAATACAAGGTGAGTGGGAAAAAAGACGAAAGAACTGGGGATATTATGAACTAGTTGGAGAACAGATGGTTATTGGGAAAGTACTCATGAAGTTAAAGGGACAAAACAGTTACGTGGAGGACCCAGAGAACACATGAAGCGAGTTTCGAAGGAGAGAAAGAGCAGAACTAAGGAATCAAGGGAACGGTGAGACTTTTCAAGAAAAAAATTGCAAGGACTAAGACAAACTCCAGTCGAATTATAACAGAAGATTAGTCCTTATGAAGTATAGGACCGTCAAGATGATAAGGGAATAAAGAAAAAAAACCTGAAGTGTCTTCTCCTTTTCCAAAGGGGAGAGAAAGGGATAGAAGTACTTGAGGAAAGAAATCTCGATTCAACGAAAAGAAAAAAAAGAGGCGTCGGGAATAAATGAAGGAGGGTTAACACGTGAGCCGGACCCTCGGCAGAAGAAGGGGGGAAAATGTGAGCGGAACGATATAGGAAAGGCGTTTTCCGCAAAATAGAGGTCGAAATCTCTGGAGAGAGAAAAGAACTAAATCCGAGGATCTAAGAGTGCCTCAGGAGGGGGGGGTGGGACTTTACGGGCATGAGGATACAGTAAAACTGACCGGTTGTTGGGGTGGGGGGGGGGAAAAATGGGACTAGGGAGAGGCAATTCAACTCCATGAGCATAAGGAGTGGTTGTACATCAAGAGGGATTTCATGTAATTCGAAAGAAAAAAAGAAACTGGGGACGATGGGAGAAAAGAAGTACAGTTCCAAGGTGGTTCCATTTCACGTAACAAACGACGACTGAGAGGAAAATAGAAACGACAATTATAAAGGGGGGGAGAAGGGATCTTTAGAAGGGCAAAGAGGGGTGATATAAAGAAAAGATAAAGTCTTGAGGGAGAGAGGGAAAACATTAACGTAAATTTAGGTCGAGGAGAAAAAAAAGATACGTATTAGGGGGAATAGGGGCCGAAATCCGCTTAGGGAGGGGGAAGAGGAAGAGGCTCTTTAGTCTCCGAGGGAAAAGCTTGTTGAAAGGGGAAGTTGGGCAGGACGAAGTTCCACAGGCCCGCTCTTGAAAGAAAAGAAAAAAAGATCAAGGCAGAAAAGTCAGGGAAAGGAAGGGAGGTGGCACTTCCTTACCGCCAAGCCTTCTTCTAATCGAAGGGGAGGGTGAGACGACTGGGGGAGAAAAAAAGGAGGTGCCCCTAAGGAATTGGGAAGATCCCACGAGATAAGGGAGAGCTCCTATCAGCGAAACGATGACAAAAGAGGTTAGGGGACATCTCTCTATGGGAGAAAAAAAAAGCAAAACCAATTCTCCGGGGGGACAAGTGATTTGCTTATCTGCTTATGATAAAGAAAGAATCACAAAACCATAGCGTGCTTGTCGTGAGAAAGGGAAAGGGGAGGTTCAGTGGGTAAGAGATCAAAAAAAACTTGGTTATTGTGAAAGAGGAGGAAAAAAAAAGGTAGCAAAAATCGCGGCGGAACTCGAAATATTCACGCTGAAAAGGGAAAAGTCTTCTACCTGGTTCAGGAAAGGTGAGTTTCATGCCCTCGAGGCGAGGAAGGAAAATAGAAAAATCACTACAGGGACATAGGTGGAGGTGACTAAAAGGAAAAAAGTCGAAAACTTTGTGAAGTAAACAGGAAACCGTTGCTTTAAAGAAAAAATCCATAAAGCCCGGGGAGAAAAAGCTTGCAGTTGAAGAGGGCGGGTAACTTAAGCTGGAGGACCACGGCTGATAGGCGCGGAAGAAATGGGTCGAGGGATGTACTTAAGGGAGACTTTCCTATATTAAGGAAGGGAAAAAGTTGTGGACAATATACGTTTCCATGGCTGCTTCTTCACGCATCGGGGGGGAAGAAGAACTGAAAGTCGTCAGCAAGAAATACAGGTGCACCAGGGGAGGAGTAAAGAAAGGAAGGAAAAGGGGACTTCTTAGGGTGACAAGGCAAGGCCCGGTACCGTGAGTTCAGGAGGGGGAAAAGAAGCGGTAAGAGAACTTCACGAACACCCTTTTTGGCAGCATAAAGGGAAGAGGAGTATCTTACAGTAATGCGAAGGCAAACTCCAGAAGGATAAGATCGGGGCAATCCGGTCACGTTGACTTACTGGTTTTACAGGTCCGAGTCAGGGAAAAAAAGGTGTGTTCAATTCATGCAAATAAAAGATCACGGGAAGGGAAACGGGCAAGCAACCAGCACTTGGAGAGAAAATGTTATGGGATACTTTCGTGTTGAGGGGGAGACGGAGACTCAAGACCGGGAAAGTCTCGACCCTTGAGAAAAGTTGCTGGCTATGAAAGGACGGAAATATGCCCAGATGGGATCTCAAAAGCCATTGGTGGGGACGGGGGAGAACAATCGAGCAGAGCGAGGGGAGGGGAAAAACCGTATGGGGTGTGGGTAGCACCAGTCGCAAAACAACACCTGCTGTGAGGGCTACGGAAGGAGAGGAAAAAAGACTTAGGCGGTTTCCACAAAAGGAGAAGAGGGCACCATGTCCCCCAAACCAGCCTCATCAAGGCAAAGAACAGATTGAGACATGCAGATGCCACGAGACTCGAGAACAAACCAACAGAGGAAGCAGCCAAACTGGAAAAGGGAAGGGGCCTCACAGCCTCATGGGAAGGGGTCTGGGGGGGAGGGGACTGGTGCGGATCGGTAGCTTTAAAGAGAGAAGAGTGAAACTTCCGGACCTCGAAGGGGAAAAGATTGGGGAAGAACTCTTGTAAAAAGTGAAGGGGTAAAAAACGTTTTGAACACCAGAGGGTAGTATCCGCGGCCAGGAAAGAGTATTTTACACTGGAAAAGAAAGAAAGGCATAGACGCTGCAGAAAGCTTACGCCATGCACCAATACAAGCCACCGTCCAAAGAAAATGTCCCTAAGACATCCATTAGGACGAGGGGGACCTTGCTAAAGTGAAAAGGGGAGACAACCACTGGACGCACTGGAAATGAAAAGACTAGGGGGGCATTGCACTTGTAAAGCAAGGGGGGAAAAGAGAACCCGAAACCAAGAGAAAAAAAATGTAGAGGGCGTGGTTGGAAAAAGGGGCCAAACGTTAGTGCATTGGCACCTTAGAGAGGGTGACTATGCGACAGTGAGGGGAAAAAGAAATGAACAGCGGAGAAGATAAGATCTTGAGGAATTGAGGAACTGCAGAATTTAACCGCAGGAAATGTCTTTTGATAGTCCGAACGCGAAGGATTCCGACTAAGGGAAAAAAAAAAAAAATCGAGAGACGATGTCCGGGGGCACGGGGGGTTTCCCGAGTTATAGTTGATATGAGCCAGGGGAGAGTGAGGCTCTCGAGAAAGACGTCGGCCGTGAAATTTGAGGGATGATAGGGATAACCTTTCAAAGGGGTAGGGGGGGAGTTGCTGGACCACTTTTCGTCGGCCTCAAACAATCCGGAAGGGAACAGAGATAGGATTCAAGAGAAGGAAAGAAAGGTGATTCCAAGAAGGAAAAGGTCATTCGGCAAAAGAGGATTCTTTCTTCAGCTTCCTGGGTGGGGGGAAGCATAGTAGGTATGAAGAAAAGTTTGTGCCTTCAACACTGAAAAGAAGAACAGAAGACCAGTTGCCTCTCAGCGGTCAAAATCTTCCTCATGCGTCTGGTTGGGTCAAACTATAAAAAAAAAGTACGGGAGGGGGGGAAGCGCGACTGTGGTCATAAGGAACCGACGTTGCTGGAGTCATAGTGGAGAAAGTTTCGCAGAGAGAGGGGAACGGGCACGTTTGAGTTGAAAAGTAATTGATCCGCCCTACCAGTAATAAAGGGGAAACGAGCACCGGAGACTTGGGGGGAGGCGATGGGAAAAACGGGAGTAAAAATCCGCACAAGGGTATCAAAGGCTCAAACCGCATTTGGTTACAGGAGAGGAGCTTGACATCTTGGGGAGCACCGTGAAAAGAGGCCGGAGAGAAATTCAGGGCAAAAGAAAGAAGAAGGGTAAAACCATTCGTGCGGTACCTCCTGATACTGGTCTCTGAAGAGGGAGTTCCCACGGGCTTGCGGGGGGAGGCACGCGAGGAGAAAAACTAGGTTGACAGGGGGGAAGAGTCACTCCTGGGAATTGGTAGAACCTGAGTGTCCCGAATTTCAGTAAGGGTCGGGAGGCAAGGAAAACGAATCAATTCAGATTAAAGAAATGAGAAGAGGTCACAAAAAGAAGGAAGAGATTGGCAAGGTTTCCAACTGCATGAGCTTTCAGGGCCGACAGACAAGAAGAGTACGGGGGAGCGAGGGAGAGGGTAATATTAATTTCCGGGGGGAGGTGAAGAGCCGCCATTAAGTATAAATATTCAGATATGTCAGTAAATGGAGAAAAGGGGGGGGGTCGCATTGGTGAGGAGTGGGGGTGTATATACTCTTAAATGTTTGACCACAATACTACTCGTGACTGTTTGAAGCTGTAAAGGGGGGGGTCCAAGCGAAAAGAAAGTACCAAAACGTCGAGTACTAGGCAAAGTAAAGGGAATTACATCGCCGAACCATATACGGGTCATCCCACTGTTGGAGGGTGGAGAGAGTTTACTTACACGGACTCTACCTACAAAGGGAGGGAGTTGATAAGGGACACTGGGGTCTGGAAGGTCCTAACTACGTGAGCTCTAAGTGCTGTATAACTTAGTGAGGAAGAGGTGTCGGCAGAGGTATTAAAGACGATAGATGCTAGGTGAATACACGAGATCAGATAAAAAGATAGTGCCTTACAGCTGAAAAAGTTGAAGGCCGTGGCGTCGGAATAAGGGAAGAATGTCTCTTGAGGGTCTATTGGACAAGACGTCAGGGGCAGATTATGCGCTTGAACTCGGACCACGATATCGCGAACATCAGTCCACGCCTCAGCGTCCGAGAGCAATGGTGGAAACGGAGAATTCAAAAAAAATGACTGACATAGAAAAAAGGGCGGAAGGACCATAGAGAGCTGGACTGAAAGTAGGTACGTTGTAGAGCTCGGGACGGACAGAGATCCATCGGGACGGGATATCTGCGGGAAAGAAGGGAGCTGAAATGAGAAAGAAGGAGCCAGTGCGGTGCGAAAAGAAAGTCCGCTTTGAAGGGGAAGAATAACTCATACAGCAAGAAGGACGCTTTAGAAAGGTGGGTAAACAGAGCACGCCCTGGGTTGTCTCTACATGACCAAGGGGGGAACAAAGGAGTGACTTGCACCAAATTTAACATGAAGTCCTCAAAAAGTGAGACGAACAATCCGAGGAAGGAGTCGAACAGTACCACTCTAAGTTCTCGGCCTATATAGTCGGGAGAAGAAATCAAAAACGGAGAGGAGAATAGTATCCATTCTGGAGAGGGAAAAGGAGAACGAGAAAGATCAAGGAAGAATTGACGAGTTGAGTCCATCAAGTTTCCGAGAAGAATGGTGATTGGCTAAGCCGCGATTGGGGGAAGGGGGAGGAGGCAGTGAAACGCAGTTCGGCTGTGCAAAAAAAACCCATATGGAAAAGAGGATGGATTAAAGCTAAAGAGAAATGAACGGAGGGTAGGGAACCGAGTCCGGAATTGCGCCGAGGGACGGAAAGCGCAGTAAGTGAAAGGGGTGGACAGATCAGTCCTCTGCTGAGTGAATACAAAGAGACGTCTGGATAAGACCTTCGAAATCTTTCAAACAGCTTGCTCTATGAATAACAAAAAGAAAGTGTGCTTACCTGGGGGGGGAGGAGAACGCAGGGAGTTATATCGGAGATCGCTTTATGGGAACTGGAGGGCGCGCGAAGTGGAAGATAAAAACGGAAAATAATTGATGACGGGAGGGGATCGATAGGATGTCCGACCTGAGTCCGACTCCCTGCTACAGAAAAAATGGCATCGGTAATTGTCACGTATGGGAAGACCTTTCGGAGATGAAACAAACATAGAGAGGCCAGAGGAGCCACACAGATAAGACATGACTCAGAAAGAGGCCTATCGGGTTGGACGGTTACAGGCACAGGCAGCTATAGAAGAAAACCGAGGAGTCTCTAGCGTGCAGGCACTCAGGAGCGGTTGGTTTAGTCTATGTAGGCGAGTGCAGGGCGCATGACGCGTACCGCGAGCTCTACAGGGATCGGTGCTGGGTTAAAAACACGTCGCGTCCGGTACCACTTGTCATTCCTGGTCAAAACCGAAAAACCGGCGCCGCGGAAGATATAACTCACACGTCGGGGGGCGAAGTATTCAATGGAAGGAATAGAAAGGCCTCTTGTTATATTCTAATGATATTTCTTGGCTGCGAAACTATGAAGACCGGGAAAGGAAAAAAATTCAATCTAGAGCTAGAGGAGGGGATGGTTTAAACTAGGCCGGCACCCTTCAGCTTCTGCAGTGAACATCAAAAGACAAGATCGCTCTGTGGTCGCCGGGAGACGCTTTTGCTTCCCATGAAGGAGCTCCAGGGTCTACAGTCGATACAAAATGGTAACACAAAAGACACCCAGACCAAGAAAAGCAGCCGCGCACGAGGCGTCTATCGACGCGATATCCCACCCAGTGTCCGGCAGCAAAAAAAACTTCTATTCGCCGGGGCATAAAGTAGATTACGAAACGTGGCCTGGACCGAATGGGTGGCGCGTATCGATAGTTGCAACCTCGAGGGGGGATCGCGAAGAGCGAACCATCATAGAGGGAGAGAAGAATAAGATTTCTCAAATCCGACTAAAAGTCACAAGGGCGCAGTTAAAAACCTTTGGGTGCGAAATGACATGAACTTCAATCGGGAGAGGCGAGACCGGTGACACTTTGGAAAGAGGCGTGCGGCTTCGGTAAGAAACGGGGAAAGGGTGGTTTTAGATAGAGAAGCGAAAGAGAAAAACCCAAAAAAAAGATTACAGAGAAAAAGAAAATCTGAGTGAAAAGAGTCGCGGAAGGGACAGACCGTGGAGGTTTCAATACCCCTCGATAGATTGAGGGCCTCAGCACAGAAAGACCATCTGAAAGGGGGATTAGTCGTCGGTTACTGAGAAAAAATGTGTGGAATGCGCACGGCGACAAGGGTAAAGAATCCAACTGGGACTTCGACAAAAACTCACCAGGGACATTCGTAGAAGCTTCCTAAGGAGGAAGACCGGGACGGGAAAGAAAGACACTGGTGTCCTGAGTGACGAAGGGAACTGGCCGCCGTCACCGCGGGATTGCGTCCGAAGCCAAGGTGATGGCGCTAGATCAAGAAAAAACGGCGTCGAAAAGAGAGAAGTACGACGGAGGATTCAGTCACAAAAGGAGCTCAACAAGTCGAACGAAGGGGAAAACCAAATTTTTCCAAGGGGAGCGCTCCGCGGAAAGGCCCGTACGCTTCTTGGATGTCGGACTATCATCGGGATTTCTCACAGGGACGATGAGAAAAGGGCAATCCAATAAAAAAAGCAGTAGAACACAGGAGGGCAATGCCCAAAGCAATGCCCACTACGACAAGTAGGATCCGTGGGCGGAAATGAACGTGTTGACAAGAATTCTGGAAAAAGTGCCCAGGAGATGGGGGTAAACAATTGATTCAGCGCACCTACAGGCGGACAGGGGGTTTCATGACCTCGGCGGGCGGGACGGGGGAACCTAAAAAAAGGAAAAAAGGAGGATACTGGGGGGGGGAAACTTGTGAAGCCGCTGATCGGAAATGAGAAGAGGTTGTGCGGGGATGGGGCCGAACATATTGTCGCACCCGGGCAGTTTTCGCTGTTGACGCTTCCTAGAAAACGCTCGTTAAAACGCGCGAGGGTTGGGGAATTAGGCATTAACAAAGGGAAATGTGTGCCGAAGAGTACGGAAATGAAAGAACTCTAATTAAAGAGAAGGGACGGCAACGGCCGACTGCTGCATCTCACCGCGGCCGTACCCGGCAAAAATCCCCCTTCATCAGGAAAGATGAGCCAGGTGCTAGGCCAGGCGGAGTACTACACAAAACGAAAGGGGAGGGGAAAAGAAAAGATAGCCCTGGCCCTAAAGGGTCAAAGCTGTTTCACGCATCCTTCACTCCAGGACCGCTTCCTGTGACGCCGGATCGATCTGGGCAGGAGGATCTGTGTTTTGTGGTGTGAACACGCAGGAAGAAGAGAGTCTTTACTCGTGAGAAAGCGCTCCGGTCAACAGTGTGGGGAAGGCACCTGAGAGGTGAAACAAAAAGGGTACACTGAACATGCCTGACCTCCCGTTAAGCACCGCATGCGACGGGCCAAAGCATCGTTTCCCCTTGCACGCCGAAAACAGTAAGCAAAACCGCCTAGCACCCGGTCTCGGCACCTTAAAAACAAACCCACGAAATATCAAAGTGGAAAAAATTCACTGTGGACCAGAAGAAAGGAGGCCAAAGTACGGCGCATGGGGAAGAACACAAACATCCGGTGCACTAAGGTCGCGACATGCGTAAGAGTACAAACGACTAGCCAAGGAGGGAGGCAACTGTAGAGGGGAGGAATCAAAGAAAAGTGCTTTGGGGCAGATAAGGATCGTCACGATGATGCTCTGAGGGGAAGAGACGCACCATTCCTCGACTTTACAATTAAAAGGATTTGAATATAAAAAGAAATGAAGAGGTACCGGTAGTGTACGAAGCTCTAGGAAGGGAAAATCCGTCAACGTTCACCTAAGAAGGCCGTAATAGAACCCTGCATCTGGAGAAAAAAGAGTCGGTCCGTAATGGCTCGAAAATCAAGGAGACAAAAAACCTCTGGATTTGAAGCCATGAGGACTTCGGCCGCATAACAAAGAAAACCAATCTCTGAAGCGGGCAAGAAAAATAAGTAGGAGCTGATCACAAGGGAAACTCCCCTCTCTCCTAAAGAAATAGACTTATGGCTAATGAAAGAGGGACGAAATGGTAGGCAGATCTGTAGGGAAAGTTAACATCACGTGGTAGAGTCATCTGACGTCCGTTCTCAGTGAACCTAAAAAAGTAAAAGTGAAAGGGAGTTGAGGAATACTGCTCGGAGAAACGAGAGGTACGTAAGCTGAAGGAATAAAAATAGGTTATCGAGAGCAAATTGTCAGGGTCAGATCGACAGGGGGGAGAAGAGATTTGTGAATGGAAGGGAAAAAGCGATGCATGGTCACGCTTTCCCCAAAACAAAGTCCAGGTTTAGCTCGACGCCTGAAAAGAGTGTTAACACCTTAGGAAAGAAAAAGTTTTACGAAACCTCTGGGGGAGAAAAAAATCTCTAAAACCACCGCAAGGCGGGGAGCAAAGGGAAAAAAAAATTTGTGCTTGAACTCTTCTGTCGATCAGCGAAGGGCGCCAGGAAGGGGGATACCTTCGCGAAAGTATTGGAAAAAAAATCCCCGCAACATCGGCGGAAAGGGAAGAAACGGTTGCGACGGGATTAGGACATCCACGGAGAAGAGGAATCGGAGGTCCGGGCACCGGGGCTTTCCGTCGCAGGAGGCTTACTCGCCGGAGGAATCATTTTTGATTTTTCGTGCTACGGAGCAAAATGGACTTCGTAGCGTTGCCCGAAAGGGACGTCCAAAAGAGTCGCCAGAATCACTTGGTCGAGTTCAAAGGAAGAGAGACATGGCACGATAACCATAACGGAACCAACGACTGGCGCTGACATTAGCGAAATAGGAGTAATTAACGGAGTACCGACCCTCAAGAAAGAAGGGGTTTCAAAACAGATTCTAAGGGATGAATCGCCCCTAACAGGGAGGTTCATGAAGGTGTAAAAAACATCCAAAATGGCGTTTGAGGGAACTTAAGAGACATACTGTTTAAGGAGAAAGAAGACAACAAGTAGCAGGAGGAGAAAAGCGATAGCTGGGGATTAAACCTAGAAGAGGAGGACCTCCAAAACTGGAAGAAGAGCCATCGGGTGAACAAGATTACGAAATCAAAAAAAGTAATTGAGGGAAGACTTCATGAGAAAAGAAAATGGAAAGACGAGAGCCAAGATGCATGAAAAAAAAGTTCGAGATGACATCTATCGAAAGGAAGTGACTGCTAATACGCGAAGACGGCAGTAAACTGATCGTGCATCTTCACATGCTTGCAAATCTTTTAGAAGACTTCACTAAAATAAAGGAAGAGCACTAGCATTGAAGGAGTCTTTTGGAAAAGATATCATGACGAGGTACGCGAACCCACGCATCAGGAAAAAGACCTCAGGATTAAATATAACAGAGCACCTGGGAACCGGATAGCAAAAGCTTAATGCAAACCCCAACACACGGGGGAATTCTTGCAAAAGCAAATAAGGTTTAACAGAAGGTAAGACACATGTCATAGGCTCGAGAGGAAAGAAGTAGAAACTTAGACGGGGGGAAAACTTTACGGCCAAGAAAAAAGTCCGTGCAGAGAAAAAAGGCATAAGGAGGGATCAAGAATGTTCCGGGAGCTTTACAGAACGCGCAGATATTAGGCGGTCGGACCAGAGTGTAAGAAGAAAATTTTTCCGCCAAAAATTGAAAGAAAAAAAAAGGGACTGACCAAAAATGAGTCCAGCGTCAAAAAAAGCTCCTCTTCCGTCCGCGAAAAGTTCCAGAAAGTCCAAAGTGGTACAGGTCGGAAAAAGGAAAAAAAAACCAAAAAGTGAGGAAAACACGCAGAGAAGACGACAAGTCCCTGCGCCGCTGGACAGGGTTAAACTCCGTAGACCACGCGGGCGTAATAGGGAAATTTAGCAATTTTGGCAGGTCGCGGCAACTAGAGTTCGTCACCCACCTCGGAAAAGAAGATTTTAGAGTAAGCGGCCAAAATGCGGAAGAGAACTTGCGGCACATTTCGCCAGGAGGCCTCCTCAAAACCGCAAAGCAGATCACTCCCGTCTACTGAAAAAAGGGGCGCTAGAAAGTCTCCATGCAGTCTTAAGGGAAAAACTAAGTTCAGTCCAGCCAGGAAAGTTACTAATGACGTTTGGGTCTAAGGAGAAAACTTTCATGCTCTCGGATCTCCAGAGGGAAAGGCTGTATACCGCGCCGGGGGGGGCAAGAAAAGACAAACCTTATGAGTACACGAAAAAATTGGACACGAGAATTGGAAAAAGAATGGACTATGGCTAAAAAGGAAAATCCTTCTCGGCGAAGGTCAGAAGGAGAAAAAAAATTTTAAGTTATTCGCGAGGAGCCATAAATAAATCAGTCATCTGCAGCGCACAGCTCCGACATCCGGATAAAAAAGCAGAGGACGTCCGATAAGTATGGAAAGTTCCACGTGGAAAGGAAAGCTCATCTTACCGAACCTCCGGGGAGGTTCGAAAAAAAAAACAGTCAAACTTCCAGAATACTTCAGGGAGCTCTAGTCGGGATCAGATAGAAAGAGAAGGAATCCTGATAGGGGGAGGAAGGGGGTTAAGCACAAAAAAAGCTTCACAGACAAGAGGGGTGCTCCTCCCGCCAAAAAAAAGGTACAACTTCATAAACTACAATGGGAAATGATTAAACTGAAGAATAGACAGGTTTAGAAAAAGAGAGTATGAGGGAAGGAGAGAGTCCCAACGGAATTATATTCGAGAAAAAAAAAAGAAACTAATTCGTACTGTGGTTAGGAGGAGAAAGAAATGAGTGTACAGGGGAAACTCATAGCATCGCTCGTAACGCCCTCGGCAGCTTGGGTAAAACGCATAAAAAGGGGACGACAGAAAGCGTCTGACATTCAGCCGCAAAAAATTTCTGGAAAACTCAAATACAAACGTCGGACGGAAAAACTCCGCAAAAGTGCAAAAATGCACCGCTGCACGAAAAGAAACAACTTACCCTCCCAAAGCCGGAATTCGAAGGTAAACATGTGCCCGCGCTAACGAAAATTATCGAAAGGCCGCCGAATGGGGGGAGGAAGGAACGACTACAACTCAGACTAATAAACAAGCAAAGGAACTATTAGTCGGGGCGACGCGCGGGTGGGAAGAGACGAAGCACAAATAAACGGAAAAAAGTATACCAAGATGGGCGTGAGCAGGAGGAAAAATGACATCATCCCGTCGAGGAGTACCGTGAAATTTAACCATTTCAGAGGAGTAGGGGCTAAATATAGACTTTGTTTTGGGAAATCGGAGACTCCAACAGGATTCTGGAAAGAGAAAAATCGCGCAACGCAACGACAAGGAAGGGGTACGCACAAGGTCTCTACTACCTGGGTGACAAGAAATGGAGTAACAACCGCCTCGAGGGGAGCAAAAAATTCCAAGAGGTACCATTTGAGAGGGGGGGACGTCGAGCACTGTCGTACTAAAGCGTGTTCACGTTTCGCAACAGAAAGAACTGGCAGTCCAAGAAATCCAAACGTCCAAAAGCTTAAACAGTCTTTCACGGGAGCCATTCTCGTGAAAATGAAGAGATTAACCCTGCGGACATGAGGACCTAAGAGGGTATTATGGGGTGTTTTTATTGCCTTAGAGCTTCACCAGCCGTCTCGGTTGGTTTTCCGTGAGCCCAGTTGAAACGGGAAGGGAACTCGCCCGCTGCGTTGACAAAGGAAAAGAACGTTCTGTACTGGATTCTTCATCGAGCACCTAGGGCTGCCTAAACTCGGAATTCTCCTACACAGGGAAAGTGCCCAGGAGGGAAAGCTGTCGGTGTTACAGCCTGAGAAGAGAAAAAAGTACTTTCAGACTATACAAGTCTGTGAGGTAGCGAAATAAGTCGGGAAGGGCACTTGGCCTAAAAAAGCAACCTTGTAAGCGCGCCAAGGATGCAGTAACGGCCGCCTAAGAGAGAAGAAAGGCCTGGACACGGCAACGTACAAATTGACTTGTGAATACAGTCTCAATCTTCTGGCCCATTATGTTGGGGGGAAGAAAAACATCAGGTTCTCGGAAAAAAAAAGCTAAACCCGCTTCGTAAAGGGTTCAATGCACTAGGAGAGGGGGAGTGGCATTTCTCTTGTGGATATGGAGGGGGCGGGCGTTCGAGAGAAGGGTCATACAAGAAGTGATGGAAACTGTGGACTGGCTAAGACAGTCGTAAGGACCTGCAAGAAGTAAAGGGAGAAGGGGTCGCGGTACGAAATTTCAGAGGTCTGCGCGCGGATGTTTACAGTAATAGATGCAATTAATACACCGGAGAAGCCGCATCTCGGACTGCGATTTACATAAATGTCCTTACGGAAATAAAAAGTAAAAGACTGCACAGAGCGTCCGAGTCCCAGGCTGAAAGACAGACCCCGAGAAGCGAGAATTGAGGCATTGAGAAAACGAGAAAATCAACAAGGGAAAAGAAAGGAGTCATCCCGGGCACTCTCACTTTTCCTCATAGTCCTAACTCACAAACTGTTCCGAGGGATGCCCTGGTAGAGAGAGTCTGGGCCACAAGAAAGAGGATCGTAAAAGGGGGGTACAACTTAGAGGCTGATCTTCTGTAAAGAAAAGACGGAAGCTCCGGTCAATTTACGGTGAAACTGAAATTTTTACCAAAAGAGTAACGGGAACAGACGCCACCATCGGAGGGGGACCGTCACCTGCCCTTCATGCGACGGACGGCAAAACTATGCTTCAACCAAGCCCAAATAAAGGGAAATAAATTTAAGAGAAAAAAACGTCTTCGACAAATCACACCCCGCAACGGTACCCATAATTTTCTCAGACCAATTGGCGGGGCACTGCCAGCAACGCCGACAAGGGTCAAAACTTTAGAGGCGTGAGAAACGAAGACTGGAACCCATCCTGGGAAAGTATAGCCACAGGTCGTAGGACACAGGATCCACGGGGACACGGCTGCACTGATAGAGTGTAAAAAAAATAGGTATGAAAGCCGTCTTTTCAGGGAATACTTCGTGACCCGATACATCGCTTTTCTGGGGAAAACCTGGGAGAAGATATTTAAGTGTCCTAAAGAAAAACAAATTGGAAAAAATGACCAGTACGGGAAAGGTTCATGACCACCAATACTCGAAAAACTCATGAATGGGGGGATAAAACGTGAAGTGGGAGAAGAAAAAAGGTTGTACCTCCTTCGATTAGAAAGAGGGGGCACTAATCCGCCGTAAGGTCGTGAAACGGGAGAAACACGGGTCAATTAAGGGATAATTTTTTTTTCAAACGGAAAATCTGGGCTTCGTACGCAGAAAGAGGGAGGGAGGGTTACCAGTATCTGAATGCAACTACCAGGGGAGAAAGCACTGACAGCCGGGCCATAGTAAAAGGGAAGGCCTACTAAGGAATAACGTCCAGATCCTAAATGTGAAAGACTTGTAGTTGGAGGTTACAAAGACAGGGGGTAGGAAGGGTTCTAACTGCATAAAAGGACGGGGGCAAAAAAAAATTCAGCAACGTCAAAATCTGGTCAATGGAAGGGTGTCGGACTTATATCGGGAGGGAGGGGGAACTAATTGGATGAAAAGGTAGTTCGCCGCGGCATTAACGGTCATCTCGATTGAAGGTCATATTGGATCAGTGCTCCGAGAAGAGTCGTAAGGGGAGCAATCAAAGTATTTTTACCCACCAAAGTGAAGGGTTATATCCGCGAGACTGGACGACTGAGGGAAAGGTCACAAAGAGCGCTGGGAGGAGAAGGGAGGGGAGAAAAGAGAACGAGAAACTCAATCAAGGGGAGCAAAGAACAAGAATTTTTTGACGATCGGGCGGCAGGAGAGGGGGCCCCCAATGGGCTCGGACAGAGCGAGAAAGCAAAGGATTTGATCAACGAAAACCGAAGGGCCACATCGGCAGGGAGAAAATCAACTTAAAGGAGATCAGCCCTGCCCGGAGGGAAAGGGCTGGAGGGTTCAGACCCCCTCGTAGTGGATCTAATTGCCCGACGCGGCGGGAGCTCAAAAATTCGTCGGGTGGTGCGTGCAAGAAGGAAAAACTTTCAGGAGTTGAGGAGACCCAAACAATTGAAGCTTAAAGCAAAGAGTCCGAAGGGTGAAGGACGGTGACCACATAGCGATCTGTGACGGGGGGCCCATGAAGTCTTGGCCGAAAGGGAAAAGAGACCCCTACGACTTGACGCGAAAGAGAGATATAATTCCCGTTAAAAAGTTCCGAGCCCCTATCAAAAGTCGAAAAGCATTCATTATATCAATCAGGCAAATTTGGAAGGGGAAAAAAAACGAGTTGAAAAGGGGGGTATAGAAGCAAGCGTATTCTTTTTTACGGCTCAATGAACACACTCTGAGGGGGGGTAAACTGTAACGGTGGGGGAAGAGAACGCCCTCAAAGCCAAGCTCTCGAAGTATGAATGAAAAAACCAACCAAGCCTAAGGGAAGAAGGGGACACTCCCAAATGAGGGAAAGGAAATGGGGGGTGATTTGACTTAAACGCGCGAATAACCGACCCCTGGGTGGGGCGACTATACGAAAATTCGGTAAGGAAGAAAAGGGGCCAAAAGAAAGAAAGCCTAAATCTGACCGTTATCCGGTTCGGAGCAATTACAGCGACATATTAAGAGGAACGATCTCATTCTGGCGGGGGTCTAAAGAAGAGAGAAAAGAATATAATATCCCGAGAACTGCGGAAGAGGGACCTGGCTTCTAAAAAAAGGGAGAGACAAGCATCTTGAAATTAGGTGTGAAGTTCAGGTCTGACGTGCCTTTCGGGAGAAGATAAAACTCACGCTCCCAAGTTAAACGAAGAAAGAGCACCGAGATCACCTTGGGGACATCAGAAAGAAAACCTAAAACTCGAGAAGGAAATATACATCCTGGAGGAGAATGGGTCTGAACAGTTGGAAGAAGAAAAACGGATAAGTGATCACGGAGATGAGGATCGCGTTACGCAGGGACATGAACTGAAAGAAGGGGACTATCCCTCCGGGCGCAGGGAAGAGGGTAATGATAAGAAGTTCCGGGCGCAGGGGGGGAAGGAAAAAAAGAATTCATCGGGCTGGAGGAACAAGTTGTGAAAACAGCCGAAAGTTTCATGCGAAATGACGAGTTGCAAGGGAGGCTTACAAATGCCAAAGATCACATTAGTCCTAAGAAATCTTGGCTAAGGCGAAAAAACCAGTGGAAGGGGCGGCCCTCCGTCTAAAAAGGAGGTCTCAACGGATAGAAGCCGTCGTATCTCTGAAAAAAAGGAGGAGGGATAGATCGACGCCCGGGCCATAAGAAGGGAGGACAACCGGTCCCGCCTTCATCGGGTACAGGAGTTCACCGTGCCAATCATTGTGGAGACTCAATGGGACATTTGCAATTGCGCAGTGCAATTTTAAAAAAAGGGACCAAAGGAATTTTCTTCCACCTCCTGAGAGAGAGGCGAGGAGAAAGACCGCCACTTCTTTGCGAAAAATCCTAAACTTGAAGGCCAGGAGGCGGAGCGAATCAGCCCACTTCGCAAACATCAACTAGAAGTGATCATCGGAACAAAAATTAAAAAAAAGTCTCAAAATTAGCACTAAAAGATCTATAAAGAAAAGTAACGCTCATGAGCAGGGGGAGCGCGGCGGACTTTACCCAAGGTGCTACTCGTCGAGAGGATGAAAGATAGCGCAATCGTGGACCGATACAAGGGCACGAATGAAAAAGGAAACCCTTCGCGCGAATTCAGAATGGAGGTGTGAGGCACCGGGCCGAAGGGAGTCCAACCTTTGCAGCCATTGGAAGAAAAGAAAAATCTTAGGGAACCGTCTAAAAAGGGGGGGGGAAAGTCAAAGGAGGCTCGCCTCAAGGCTCTACGCTAGAACAGACCCGCAGAGAAGAGGAAAAAGAGTCTGTTTGCATTTTCAACCGTGGTCAACTCAAACGACAGAACCTCAAGGGGAATACTTAGCTCAACGAGAGGAAAATAAACCTACAGTGGAGGCTCGAGAATTTAGATAGTGATGAAGGCAAACTATCGACGTCATCGGTGCTGGTTTAAGACATAGAATAATTTAACAGGTCCAGAGTAGTGTGAAAGAAGTTTCCGCTCAAACCCTACGAGCGTAAGGATAAAAATCAATGAAAAAAGTTTCGGAAAATTCCTTGCCTAATTCAAATGTCAAATCAATTGGGGGGGGGAAGATCTAATATAATTAGTAGGGGGAAGTACTCCGGCCCGCCCTGTGAAAAATGAGGTCAGCTAATAAGTAGATAAAGCGTAGGGCTGGTTAACCCTGCGAACTAAAAAATTAACATCGTGAAACGGGAAAAAGGAAAGTGACGTCGCCCCACGACGAAGGTTTTGTTCTTTCCGCAAAATTTGCAAGATTTAAAGCTACGAACGTCGAATGACTAAATGGGAACCCAATAAAAAAAAAGCTACGGGAGCGCCGCCCAGAAGAAGACCGCGATAGCCACGACGAACTGCAAAAAAACCAATCTTCTCGCCTTAAAGTGAAGGGCCTGCGCATAGGCAGGAAGTGGACTCGATAATGTGGAATTCAGAGAGAAAATCAAGAAGAGCTCTCATGCGCAAAACTATGACTCTCGGCCATAGCGCGATAAGAAGAAACTGTCAAACCAGGCAATTGCGGTTGCGGAATGAAGAATAATTCGGTAGGCTCAAGAAAATGGCAGAATCCTTCAGCGAAAACCGCGCGAAAGAAAGAATTGGACCAATGGAGGACCATTAGGAGAGCTTCTTCTCAACTGACTTGGGGGGGGAAAACTAAAACAAGCCAGCAATAGCCGAAAAAAATATGCAAAGGGAAACGTTCGATCTGAAAAAAAACGCATCGGAAGTTACCTTTTCAGGCCATTGAGTGAAAGAACGATCAGATGTCAGGACGGACCTCTCAAAAGAGAGAAGAGGAGGGTTTATTCGATGAAGTTAGGAAACTAGAAGCCATTTCAGCGCCAAGGGGACCACAGTGGGCTTAAGCGAGCCACGCCCGAAAATTGCATTCAGTAGACCTGGACGCAAAACAGGAGATATTCGAGTCACAGTCTCTTGATGCCAAGCAGAAAACAGTAAGAACCCTGGTGGTTGGCCGAATAATAGCTCTGGTCCCTCATAACTGTGGCTGCGGCGAAGCCAAGATAAGTACATATCGTTCACCCAGGGAGGCTTCTCTATCTTGCCATCGTAAGGGAAGCAAGAAAAGCTTATCCTAAATTCCAGAACAAGGGGAGGATCCTCAAGCCCGAAAAAAAAAAAGCATTTGCCAATGGCGAGCTCGGAGGGGTTGCCGACCTGAAACAAGGCCCGGGAAAGGGAGAAGGTTCTTTCATCTGGGTTCGAGAATGAGGGGAATTCCAGTGGAAAAGCCTCAGAATCCCGCAATCAGTATCGTTCGCCAGAATTTGTAAGGACCAAAAAAAAACGCCCGAGGGAAGGGAAAAAATCATGCACCGGACGTCCCACGGGGGAGGGGGAGTTACTCTCTCAGGGGGGGACAGATGAACTGGGGTTCAAGGGGAAAGAGCATCAATGCTGCTGGACAGGGGTCATGCAACGGAGGGAGAAAAAAGGCAGGTGCAACCTGAATGGAGGGGTTGGAGGGGGGGGTGGGTGGGAGCCCTGGCCACGACTTGGGGCGAGGGAAAAACTGCTTCACGTTTGCGGAAGGGGGGGAAGGCCAATGCGTAACCTGAGTCTCATCTCATCGAAGGAAATAAGTGGGTGAGGGCCCACGTATTGTCCAGCGCGCTATTGACGTAACGAGGGGGGGGTTTGCACCCAAATCCACACGTCTTTACAAAGGGGGAATCCTGAGAGGGGGAAGATCGGAATAAAAAAAGGAGAATTGATGCCCTAAAGTCGTCCTGCTTCCAGTGACCAGGAACTCGAACAGGACATCAATCACGAAGGATGATGACAGTGTGGTAACAAGGGAGAGAGAGAAACCCAACCGAGGAGAGAAAAGCTATAGATAACAGGAAAAAAAAAATTGGCCTATCTCTAATCGCCGCCGTGACGGGAACTGGGGAAGGAAAAAGGGAGAACTACGCTATCTTCTGTGCCAGAAAGAGGGGAACCAAGAATGCGATCTTATTAACTCGTCGAAGGAACTTGGCCAATTCCGGTGTTTGAATGCAGGTGAAAAAAATACTATAGGGAACATGCCTGAGAGAGGAGACAGCAAACTGAAAGGCATGCGACGAAGTCGGTTCCTGTTCGAAACACATAAGAAAAAGGTTTCCAGCACGGCAAGTGGTCCCAGCATCCAGAAAAAAAAGAAATAAACAGTACAAAAGAAGGAAAAAAAGTTTCACAACATTGCGGGCGGGCGCAAGAAGCCGCAGGAGGGGGACAATGGGGGGGGTTTTGCTACGAGCGCCGGGGGACAAGAAAAATTCCTTTAAAAAACGCACGGAAGAGATCGGCAATACGATTCAACACGTCAGCACGGGGACCGTGCCGAATGGAAGACTCGGGGGTCTCGTAGGCGAAAGGATTGTGGAACAGCATAGTCTTACAGGAGCAGGAGGGGATAACCACCGGCATCATCGACGGAAAGAAGAAGGGAAGCAACTGGAGGGGGGGGACGAACAAAACTTCAACTCTCGGGCCTTGGTTCAAAAGGGGGGGAAACACCCCGACGAGAGCCCGCGGGAAAGGGGTCAGTACTTGGATAAAAAAAGGAATCGAGACACATGGAGGGAGTGCGCAGAAGAAGGAAAGATCAAAGTCGAGAAAAAACGAAAAATGATCTTGATTCGCTGCCATCAAAAAGGGGCTTCGGCAAATCCTTCAGCCTAGCGGACGGAAGCAGTATGCATCCGTCAATAAGACTCAGCAGCGTCAATGAAAGCCTCCATGTCCTAAACAGTACTTAACGAAATAGTCGGAAAGGAGAAAAATTTTCGCGAGGGGGGGGCCACGTTTCGCACCAGGTTGTTTCACTTTGCGAAATTCCAAGAGGGGAATCGCAAGACCTACAGTTTGTCAAAGATTGAAGGGGGTAGTTGCGAGGGCCGAAACGTCCCTCTGTGCTTGAACTCAGGAAGGTAAAGCGCTGGTATGGGGGAATGACTTGCGCTTTCGTATGTAAGATCGTTCTCCATAAGCAAAACACGACGAAAGAATCATATTTCCCCCACAGTCCATTTTGGAGTGGGAGAAAAAAATCCTTACGCAAAGGGTAAAAGAAAAAAAGTCAAAGATAAAAGGGGTTATCTCGGAATCGAAAAAAAAAAAACTGAGCCACAGACCTGGAAATGCGCACCCAATTTCTAGACGGAAAGGTGACTCGGCGCTTGCAGCAATAAACTGTCCTCTGCGCTGCGGAAGAAGGGAAAAAATCCGGCCGAACGCGCCAACCATAGAATGACAGGCACTCGTTGTTCGCCTTACGACAAACTAAGCCCCGCGAGACAATTTGAGCGGGGGAACTTCACCGTACGTACGAGTAAAGTACGAAGAGCCTCGGCGCGCTGCCGACGTATGGAGAAAAAGGTTTTAGGGACGTTCCAGCCGAGGTCGCAGAGGTGAGGAAGTGGGCTTATAAAAGTGTGCGCTCCAAACTATTCAGACACGGGGCACAGAGCGGGAGTTAAAAAGGGTTAAAACTGCACTGAGCGAAGACGTCACCAGTCCGAAAGCTTCTCTCGGAGCGAAATAGGAAGGGCAGTAAAGCGGGCCGAGCGCCGGAAGAATTAATAAGCTAATAAACGGGGAATAGGGGGATGAAATTGGATACGGCCAGAACAGGGGGGTGTTCTATGGAATCGCGTAGTGCTTGTGAAGTGGGGAAAAAAGGCCAAAAACTCGGAATTTTTGAGAAGGGAGACGGGTCATCGAACGAGCCCGCACAAGGAAGGGGGAAAAAAGTCTGATTACCGAGAAAGTCGACTCCCACTGACGGCGAGGAAATAACGGGGGAAAAAAAAACTTGAAGGGCGACTAAACTTAAAGGAAAAAGGCGATGCCTAGAAAGGTCTTAATCCACTAACGACCGCGGAAATGAGTCTTGGGCGGGAGTCGATTCGGGATGGCGCGGAAAACCGAGAGCGCGAGGGGGATCTTTATCACGCAAGAAAAAGGTCACCTGCTCGCTAACAAAGGGAGAACGGTCTCCTCTCAGGGAATCCCACTAGTTCAAAAAATCAAATTGAGGGTCGATCGGTGTCCCGGGAGGGGAAAAAAGGGGGAACCGCAGAGTGCCCTGACTTGGGGGGGGAGGAAAAACTGCCCACAGTGAAAAAAAAAAACCTCGAAATGAACCTTGGGACCGTCTAATGCAGAGCAAAACGACTTCAAGCAACTCACGGGCGTGCTTGTCCATCGCATAGAAAATTCACTGTGACAGACGGGGGTTTGCAGGAAAGAGAGGAATCACTCAGTGAAGGGTGGAATTCAAGCTTGCGCAACGAAGATGCTCTTCCTTCCGCCCTCCTTGCGCCAAAAAGGAAAAAGGAAGGAGGTAAAAGTAGGGCGCTTCGAAAGAAGAGGAGAAAAAAAGACAGGTGGACATAAGGGAGCCAGAGGGGACAAAGCCGAACGGTGTTGCCTGCGACCATGACATGCCCATGAGGATACTGTACCACATGGTCTCGACACAAGCGAGGAGATCTTCAATAAAAGACGCGACGTGAAAACAAGGGATCCGGTACGGCTATAGCAAGAGGTAGATCGCGCAAAACCCATTGGGGAGGAAAAGATAGACGAAACAAAGGGACTCATAGCAATAGGATCGGGGGAGGGAAAAAATTTCGAAAGGATTAGGGTGTGGGGGGGGGGGGGGGTTGGGGGGGGGGGGGAGTTGGGGGGGGGGGGGGGGGGAGGGGGGGGGGGGGGGGGGGGGGTGGGGGGGGTGGTGGGGTTGGGGGGGTGGTGGGGGGGTTTGGGGGGTGGGGGGGAGGGGTTGGGGGGGTTTTGGGGTTGTTGGGGGTTGTGGGGGGGGGGGGGGGGGTTTTTGTGGGGGGTGGGGGGGGGGGGGGGGGGTGTGGTTGCTTTATGAAGTTTGCGAAGGGATTTTGGAGCGACGCAGGTTTGGCCCCGCAGGGAAAATCGTAAAAACAGGCGCAGGCCACCCCATCGCGAAACAAAGCCTTGTCTGCGCGTGTCGCTTAAAAAGAGGGAAAAAGTCTTTAGCGAACAATCCAGCATGCCGGACGTCAGAGGAGGACATAATGAGGGCCCCTGCACAGCAATAACCTAAGTTCAGCGCTCTCGAGCAGGTTCCCTCCAGGACCTGAGAAGGACAAAAACTCTTGCAGGCGAGCAAAGCCCGGGGGGAACATGAGCCGTGCCGCAGAACTGGCAAAAAGGTGGCTACTGGAAAGATAGCCGGGTCAGGTCTGGGGGAAAGGGGGTTAAGGCTCGTGAAAGAAAAGAAAAGGAAACAAACCTTATGCCACGACGCGCTGGAGATATTGAAAATGGACTAGGATACGGAAAGGGTTGCCAAAGGGCCGAAAAGGAAAAGGGTCAAGCCATTGAAGCGGAACGAGATAGGGAAGAAGAACGTTTCTTCGGATGCCAGCCGAAAGAACTAGGCAACTAAAAAAAGAGCGACAAAAATAAAATACCTAATAACGCAAGAAGAAAAAAAACCTGGATCTTATTGGACGTGGGGGGACAAAAAAACCTGGGGGTATGCATGCGCATGCCCGACACCAGGGAGGGCGATATCGAAAGAAAGCTCTAACTGTCGCGAAATTTTTGGGAAAAAGACTCACGAGTGAATTGTATGCATAGGAGGCAAGCCGTACTCTATTCGATAAATTGGTGATGGCGGAATTTAAAGACACAGTCTCCGCTTCAAAGGGGACCAAGATGTTCATGAAAGTGCCCGAACTCAACTCCTCACAAGGGAAATTAAATCAATTAAGACTCAATGGTCGGGTATTCCCATTACCAAATATCAAAGCATTTTGAATTAAAGGGAGTCATTACATGAGCGCGCGCGAAAAAGAAAGGAATGAAAAAACCGGACATTTCCTCTAATTAGACAAAAATCAGTTCTAAGTTGTCAGCTGCTCGCACTTACCGCTGAACATTTAAAAACGCACGGAAAGATCGTGCACCGTCTCGGCCATTTGCTTCAAGGGAAGGGGAAGGATGGCTCGAAGTAGGAGATCAACGTTGATGGAACGCCATACAACCCCAAGAGATAGCCCCCCGCCGCGTGGGAAGTCAATAGCCACGACGCTTGACGGGGCCAATCCTTCTGCGCCTGAGGCGAATTCAACTACAGAAGGAGAACAAAAGGTAGCGATGACAAACTCTAATGTGGATTCGAGGAAGTGGAACAATGACTTGATCGCAAAGAAAAAAAAAAATATGACCTCGGGTCTTCCTCGCCGAGTGCTCCAATCCCAAAAGCATGATTGTCATGTAGGAAATTCTGAAAACAGGTGAGCGCGGAATGTGTAAGATCGAAAGAGCTCACCGCGAGGAGGAGGGCGTAATACTACCCGTGTGACTAACCTTCGACGTTTCAAAATAGGACGAGCATCAAGCTTTTGTGGGAAAAAAAGAACTGTAAGAACAATGCAGAGCGATTTCAGGGAAAAGAAATATTAAAAGAACGGGGCGACCTGACCGTTAAAGCCGGCGGACAAATAAAAGAGTTCAGGCATTGAGGTTGGCACGTAACGCCGTCGAATGTCTAGGAGAAGGGGAATAACGCAAGAAGAGGGGGGCCTTAACGAGAAAGTGTCAAGAACGGCTAACCTGACGTGGAGCAACCAACCGTGAAAGAGGGCAATAAAAAATCCAGAAAGAAGGACATCTTCTTCTCACGCCCTTATCCATCGCAGAGGAGATGAAAAAAGACCCTTGAGGAAACGGGAGGAGCTGGACATTTCCAGCGGAGGCCCGGGACCTTAGATCAGAAGGAAAAACCTTAAGGATGGGGCTTCGCCAGAGGAAACAGGGGGGGCCCTTCAAATTAAGAGAGGGGATTGCCCAATCGAACTACTGAGAGGAGGGTACAAGGTGATCTGACGCCTATACAGGATGTCGAGACAAACATTATATCCCTCACTTGAAAGGGAAAAAAAGGAAGGTTAAAGCGGAGAGCTCGCGGTGTGAACTGAAAATGAAATTTAAGTCGGACTATCACAAGTCGTGTCGGGCAGTGAAGAACTTCAAAGG
>Ga0179591_1266055_pt1 | contig 23829 bp, 21 predicted proteins | sample CZOMad2_1_08_16f_FD_182891 | JGI IMG/M metagenome (GOLD analysis project Ga0179591, IMG submission 182891) | Vadose zone soil fungal communities from Angelo Coast Range Reserve, California, USA - CZOMad2_1_08_16fungal (PacBio error correction) | ecosystem: Environmental > Terrestrial > Soil >...
GAATCCTGTAATCGGAGGTGAGGTGGGGGGCATGAGCGGGCACGTTGCAACCTCTAGGAGAACTGCTATAATTTGGGTCCATTTTTGACGAGGTTGTGGAAAGCCACGAATCGTGCGTTAACGTTGCATCTTGACAGAATCGTAGTGGTTCTGCATAAAAACCGAGAAGGCCCTTCTTCAGCCCCCATCTTTATTTCTTCCCCCTGGTCTTCTGGGTACAGGGTGCAGGCAGAAAGAGGGATGGGACCATGGCTGCTTGAAAAAACGGCGTGTTGGCCTTGGAACCCCAAGGGAAAACACAGCCAAACAAAGCACAATAACGGATCAAAAGCACTAAAACCCATAAAGGACTCCAAAAAAAGACGAGTCACTACCAGATTCTGTACCTTGAATGGGTGCATATACCCTCGAGATTGTTTGTGTGAGTACGCTAAAAAATGGATTTGTATACCCTCCACCAAGGGTTGCGACGGGGAGAAATGATAAACCTAATTTTCGCGGAAGGTTTCCCAACTCGAGGGTACAGAAGATCCTAGGTTAACGGAAAAAACTTCGGAGCAGCTCGCAGTCATTCAGGGAAAAAGCCGATAATCACCGATAAGGCTACTAAGCTGTGAAATCGGTGGGCTGCAAACCCAAGGAAAGCAAACAATCTTCAAGGAAGGTGACTTAAACACTTACGTAAAAAAATAAGGGATAAATGGCCAAAGCGACACAAAAATTATTCCTAAAGTTAAGGCGATAGAGACAACAAAAAGGGGCATCCTTGGAGGGACTCCTGGGGAGTAACGGCTGACAACGGTGGCAGATTAGGGTCAGCAGCTCCGAGAAATCACCCCTACGCCTACAGTACGGGTAAGTTTCGGGCTGGGGGGAAAAAAGTTTTTCGCCGTGGAGGAAGAAAAGGCCATCACTATTCTAAAGCTACCACAAAATGGGGTTTAAGCTATCAACGAGTTTTCGCTATTAAACTGAAGTTTCGTGTGGGGGGAACTCCAAAGAAAAAGTCAAAAGGTACCTCCCTAGGTGTGGGATATTATTAGGTTCCTTAGACCGGCAAAGGAATCTGACCGGGAAGCTGGCCTCAGAATCCGGGGGGGGGGGACTTCACACTCAGCTGCATGGCTGCACCAATCATTTAAATTCTTGCAAAAAAAAGATCAAGCAAAAAACGCGCCTTTTTTCGTAAGGAGAACTTAATGGCAACTAAAAGGATTGCCCAGAAAAAAAGGATACATTCGTGTAGCAGTAGGAAAAAAATCGTAACGAACAGGAAGATTTCTCAATAAGTAGCATGAAGCTCCGGAAGTCGGATCAAAGCAAAAAACTCGGGAAAAAATTAATCAGTTATATCAAAAAAAGGGTGTCTCCACTGTCCTAACAGAAGGAGGAAAAATCAAAAAGAGGGAGATCACCTTATTGCATCTCAGTGCTCGAGGGATCACCCAAATTGTCAAGGGAAAATCGCAGAAAGTCTTCACCAAAATACCAAAAATCGGCGGAGAGGGTAGGCAAGGATACCGGAAGCAAGTTTGGGGGACTCTATCCCCGTCGACCTTCATAACCTCACGGTATGGCCACAACAGACGAAGTGGTCGAATCGCGAGAAAACAACAACGGAGGTAAAAAGGAGATTATCAAGGATGTCTAGGTTGGGTCATGAAATTGAAAGGGGGGGCTGACTGCTATGGGGGGGATGAGAGTCACCCATTGCCCCCCTTGAGGGAAAGGATAAAAGCGACGAGGGGGTTGCGCTGGATTGAAGAGGAAAGTAGGCCTATTTAAATCGGTCAAAAGGAGGGCTACATCTACTCTGAGCTGTATACTTGGGCGGAAAGATTTGGACCAAGGGAAAAATTTGTGCTGCTGGGGGCAGGACAGGTGCAGCAACACTTTGGGTGGGCTCGACTACTTTCCTTGGACCCGAATATGGGCAGAACAGTAAGGAGAGGGGCTGAAGGGCGCCATACTTAATTTTAAAAGATTGGAATTTGTGCCTATTGGACCATAACGTGGATGAAATAAAACTAATGATCATTTGAGCGGTGAAAGAGAAAGGCGAGGGTGGCCCGTACCAGAATGGATACGCAACGACAAGGAAGTAGCGAGAAAAAGGAATCGTCGGTCAATAAAGACAGAAAGTTGTTTTTCGCCGCAAAGGAGTGAATTAAACAGCGCGTAGGTCTCAGGACGAGAATTGGAAAGAATGAAAAAGAGCGAGGAACAGGCATACAAATAAGATTCACAGAAATTAGGTGCTGGGACCGGTTACGGAGGGGAGGAGAAAAAAACCCGTAAGTTCACTTCTTCAGAGGGTTTAATCGCTTGGAAACAATATTTCTGGGTGGTGCCTAAAGGGAGAAGCTGGGGATTTGCCCGTGGGCCGGGGCTAAACGGCGAACATGACTCATACACGGGGAAGCTACATCTTCAAGGTGAGGGAGAGGAGCGCGTAACAATCCTAACGGAACCCGTGTTTAAAAAATAAATACAAGTTAGCGGCCGACCAGAGACCGGGGACTTTGGGTGCGTTTTGCCGTAGACCAAATAAAATTTCGTAATACTTCGGGTGACGCCAGGCCAGGATGTGGGGAAACTACCTTAGTTTGTTACGGAATAAATTGTAAAGCGACCGGGAAGTGCAACGTGTCGGTGACTAGTGGGTGGGAGAAGAAAAGAGTGTGTCCCACAGCCATAGCGGGCATTCCATCGCGCGAGTCCCGACCCTTAATCATCCGTCTGAGTCGCCGGGGTTCTAAAGAGTAAGGCTAAAATAGAGGGGAACCAACCGGCGAAACCAGATGGGAAAATTTAAATAACGATCACCTGTTTTCTTGATGGAAAATCAAGAACTGAATAGGAAAAACAAAGTAGTGGTGTCCAAGTGTGACAATTAAAGGGCATATTTCTGAGTGAGCTGTTGTCTTGAATTGGGAGGCTAAGCGGGGTAGAGGTAACTACTCGGGGGTATTTATGAGGGGCACTTGTAATTTTCGTGCGAAAGGTTAAACTCGAACGTGTTGGTCAAGAAAAAAAAGGGACAAATTGGGGGCCAGCACCTCGGAACCGGAAACGAAAGAAAGGGGAACATAACGAGGGGGATGATGAAGGACGAAAGCAGGGCGTTTTGGACGCAGAACACCCTAAAAGAAAGCGATGAACGACCTAAGAAGCTGCAAACATTAAACGAAAGACAAGAGCTGAAAATGTTTCTGGAACAAGACACTATTCAATAGGGGGATCTGAAGAACAGCAACTGGGTGGGTAGGACGTTCTAGCTGGAGGAGTATTGGACGACCGAGCAGCAAGTTCGAAGCATTTTTACTAATTATTGGAGCGGAGGGAGCGTTTGGGAGGGGCGATCCCGCGTCACGTCTGGGTGTTCTGGGACAGAAAAAATGGCTATCTTGACTCTCGAATACCATGCTCAGAAGGTAATTTAGCTGTGGAAGTAAGATTTTCAAATCATTATGTACAAAAGGTACTACCGTACTGAGAGTTGTCACAATTAAAAAGGGGAAGAGGTGTGAAACGGGGTGCCGAGGATCAAGGGGGGGGGGGGTGGGTGATAGTTACGGTGTGATGGAAGGGCCATTCCAACATTGTAGGAGGATTAGTATGGAAGTGGATATAAAGCAGATGAGGGGTTTTTCTGTGGTCTATGCCAAATAGAGATCAAAAAACACAACGGATGTGGGATGCAGAAGAAGAAATGCTCTAGAAAGCAAAAAAGACGAGCGTTAGTAGAAGAAAAGGACAGACTAATCCTTCAAAACTCAGTTGTGGCCTGTTCCCGTCAAGGGGAAAGGACGAAGACCTGCAGGCAGGAAAAAGGCCAATAGTACTTTGGGAAACGAGACGGGGACTGGTATTCCTTGGGGATATGGGGCACCGACGTTACAGCGCTTTAAGGAAAGAAAGATAAGGAGCGCTTCTCGTAGGAGGAAAACTATCGAAATTGAGTTCACGTGATCTCATCACCACGGTACTCGGATATGGGGGTACAATCACCAGCGCAAGGAGGAGAAAAAATAAGTACTGCAACACACAATGATGAGACGGGAGATATGGGGAGCAACAAAGTCGCCGACGGAAAAATTTTCTTGTAGGAAGTTCAAATTCAAGGAAAGGTATGTGAAGAACAGGACAATAGCTTTATAGTTTAAGGTGGTTCCTGCGAGCGCTAGGGTTTCATCTCGGAGGTGTAGCGGGCCACCAAAACTCAAGTGCCCGTTCACTAATCCAATCGGATGGGCTTGGCCAAATTTCGTGAGGTCAGTTTCCGAGATTTAACAAGTGCATCGACAAAGGCGGGGTACCGATACCGGGAAAAAGTCACTCAGCAACCCCAAAGAAATCACAAAGGAGTAACGCTACAGAAAATTAACGATAAGAAAAATCTCCTAGAAAAGACAAGGGGACGTAGGGAATGACCAAAAGAAGTGTGTGGCGAGGCCGGGGAGGTGTTAGACACAGGAAAAAAGGTGCCTAGTATAAAGTAGCCAGCCGGTTCCGTGGGGTTGTTTTGTAACCAAGAGATTTGGGGAGGCCTCTAATCAGTGAGAAAAAGGCTCATAGATCGTCAGTCAGGATGTCTCGATATACTCGCGAGATGGGACTTCGGGACTAGGGGGGGGGGGCTTGGAAATCGTGCTTCAAAAAAGTCAAGAAAAAACTTCGGAAAGAATCGAGATTAAAAAGGATCCTGACAGATACTTAGGACTCATTAGGGACCAATGTGCTCGAAACCGAGTATTACTAAAGTGGCATTTTGTGAGAAGGAAAAGAAAGAAAAAGTCGGACCCGGTAGGCTCTCAAGTTTGAGGGAGGGGGAAATCCTGTCCTAGAGTGGGGGGAAGCTCTCCGAGAAAGACCAACATGGAAAGAAAGTCAGATGGCATTGCCGGGATTGCTGTACGCAGGGATTCCGGAACGGGAAAAAAAGAAAGGGAGAACTTCAGTCACAAACTAAATAATTTCAAAGAGATTGCAAACTCGGAAGCAAGTAACATCCGAAGTTTTTTCTCAGAATCGGTCCAAGGGGAAAGAATCTAATTGGGGAAGGGGAAGTATTCACTGCACCGGAGGAGGGAAAGAGAACATCTCTCTTGATCGAATAACGTACATCCACGAAGGTTGCTGCGCACCAAAAAAAGATTTCTGGCTGGGGGACCGACGAGGCACCGCTAGGCTTTGGCATACGGAAAATGGGAGGGTACGGAACAAAAATATCAAGAGAGGGGGGCCCAGAATCCAATGAGACTTACTGTTGGGGAAGAAAATTCAGACAATGTAAAGAAACATAAATAGGTCCACTAACGTAGGAACATTCAAGCTGGCGAAAAGGCAGGCTTGAATCCGCGGCGGGGAACCAGGAAACAGAGAACAAGAAATGTTTCTCCAGTTAATCAGACAAAATTTGGAGCAGGCAAGATGGAGGAGACCCAGGATGCAAACTCTCAGAGATCGGAATTTCTAAAAATGGCAAGTAATCGAAGAAAATGACCTCTGTAAACAAGAAAGCCACCAAAGATGCAGAGAGGTCTGGCATGTACAGGGGGGCACCATGTTTAGTGCTATAACCCCAAAAGAATGCAGGGAAGAACACGTCACTTGGAAACCCAAAAGGAAGTACAATCCCTTGGCGAAATATAAGAAACAAAAAGGGTAGAAAAAAAGAAGGAAAGAGGGGAAAGAAAAGTTGCGAATGTTGGGGCACAGTGACAGGGAGTACGATTATTGGGGCTTAATAAACACAAAAGTAAAACTCCATGTATCCCATAAGTAAAAGATCCCTCGATTGGGGGTGGAGGAGTGTGCTTAAAGCGTAAGTAAAATTCGGAAAAGGAACTTGCCAAGCTGTGCAACTCAGGGGGGGAAGAGATTAGCTTGAATCGTGCAGAAAAGAAACGGGGGAACCGCTCGCCATTGTTGCTCAGGGGAGTAAGGGGGAGGAGAAAATTTTTGGTCATCGACTATTTAAGGGGGGGGACCCAATCTATGGAGAAGACGGGGGAAAGGCGCAGCGCTGCCCAAAACGAAGTATGTGGAAAATATTTGATTTTTCAGTCCATGGGAAGAAAGTGGGTTCTTCTAAAACGAAAGTATAGGGATCTGGAGAGGGAAGGAGGAGGTGGGGGGGGGGTGTCCCGTAAAGAAAATCAGGCAGACGGGTAGGAAAAGGAAGCGGAGCGGGAAAGGGGACTGGCCACCGCAAGAATGGTGGGGATCCCGCAACGGAGTGGGAATCAAGGTATTGACCTCAGTCCCAAAATCGCGGTAGATTCTAGACGGTCTCAGGGAATAACCCAGATAAACAATTGTTAGGAAAGGGGGACTATTGTCCTGAGAAAACGCCAGGATTGTAAAGTGGCTCAGCGTTGAAGAGGAGGGAATATGAGGTGGTTGAGAAGTGCGACATATGGGGGGTGAAGGTCCGGTAAGACTGTCGACATGAAATGCATAACTGAAGAGATGGCGGCCTGAAGTTGTGTATATTAGAGCACGTGCCAGAACTAGGTGAAGGTTGGTAGAAAGAAACGAAGGGATAGACTACAGGATGTCCATACAGGGTAGTTTGGGGGTGAATTGTCGAAGAATGAAACGGTAGGGGGAATACGGAAGGGTTAGAAGGTAACGAGGGGTACTTGGCCTCGTAGGTTTTTACGGATAAGTTTTTGAATCAAAAAAGTGAGTTGAAAGGGGGGAGGGACGGGTGGTTGCAGGGCAAGGGTTTCACATAAAGATCTACTTCCGTCGAGGAGAGTACTCCTACTATAACATGACTTCTGGAGATTCTGTCGCAGGTTGCATAAAATAGTAGAGGAGAAACTCGATGGGGGGGAAAAAACAGTCGGAATGGAACAGTGTCGAAAAATAAGCAACCGGGGGGGAGGGAGAACAGAAAAAAGCAGAGAAAAAAAAAAGGGGGGGGTTGGTCATTGACAAGTCACGAACAAGTTCTTTCGCGGAGCTTGTGGGAGGGGGTATTTTCTTCTCCGCGTATAAGTGTTGAACGCGGGTGGATTTAATTCGTGGGGAGGGTGAAAGGTTCGGACCGGGACCGGAAACGTGGTTGGGGAAGAGTAAATTTGGGTCACATCATCGTAAACCTTCCAGAACGACAGGTGGAATCAAACCCGAGGGGGGACAAGTGCCAACTGAAGGGTGCCAAAACAAAACTACCGACTTAAGAAAATCCCGCGAAGCAGATCCAAAAAACTTAAACTATATAGACTTCCTTAGGGCAAGGAACACAAAAGGGGAATTAGGGTCTTGAAGAGGGGGACATCACAACGGTTTTAAAAAAACAGTCGCACTTCTGAGAATTGTGGCGCCATAGGGACCTTAGACGCCTTTTGTGGGAATACAAGTAGTGGATATACTGGGGAGGGGTGAGTGTCGATAACTCAGGACTGGGGGGTCTTGGTTATGCATCGAATAAAAGGTCACATAGCTTTGACTCGCTAAAAAGGAAAAAGGAGAGATCCGGCGAAGTTGAGGGGGGAAGCGGGGGAAAGGGAAAATGCTGTGTCAAAAGCAGGATCCCAAGTACTAAAAGGAAAGATGTCACACAATTTCCGATGGGGAAATGTTTGCCGCTGACTATTTGGTCTGAGGTACTGTGGAGAAATGGACAGTTCCTTAACAACTGGTGGGGGAGGAAGGATTAGTGGGCAGGAAGGGGCTGGGATAGAAACGCGAAGGTCAGTTTTGGTCAGTTATAGGTCGCAAAGCGAGAGAACAACAACTACTGTATGCTATGTAAAAGTGAGGAAAATGAGCATAGACCGAAGAACGATCGCGTTGAGAAGCAAACGGACCAGCCTCTCATTCCGACAAAGGTGGGGCAGGGGCCCTTTCCAGATCAGAAGAACGCATAATAAGAGGAAAACTTGCAAATCGTGAAGGTGTGAACTATCGTACGTGTATCCGTGGGGATAATGTGGAAAGAGGAAAGCGCTTCCGCAAAGACTCCGGATACGCGCCGGGTCGTAAGGAGTAACGCGCCAGGGAAAACTGTAGCGCAATAAAACCAGACTTGCGCGTATCTAACCCTAAACTCGCCCGTATAAATCTTCTGAAACACAAGTGTCTGCAGGGGGCGAATTGGCTCAAATATCAAAAAAAAAGTTCTCCAGAAAACAAGGGAACCCTTGTCTGGGAATATTAGAGAAAAAGGAATTAGGTGAGGTGAAGGAAAACGGACCATAGCTGGTCTAGGGGTAATGTTGGAAAAACCGTCGGGAAGGTTCTGCATAAGACGGAGTTGTGTCGCAACTATCCAAAAAATAAGAGACTGCCCTTTCAACAATAACAATCATGAGGATTGCTGTCCAACAGTAGTAGGTCATGTCCGAACTTAAAAAGAGGGCATCTGAAAAAGGAGAGGTACGGGTTGTCTGAACCGAATGGGGAAACAAAATAAAAAAGAAGAATCACAACTTATTAAAAGACTAATCAGAAAAATGAAAAGGAGACACCAAGCTCCGCTAAAATCTAGGAAAGGGGGAGGGGGGCAATTGTAAAACTCATTGGTTGTTTGCAAGTAACTGTTTGCCTTTAAAAAACACTCCCTCAAACAAGGTGCTCTTAAGGAGAACAGTCGGTACTCAGGGGGGACAAATAGAGTTTACGCAACTACTCTGAGCAACCTACAGGAGACAGAAGCTCATGCGTCCTGGCTCCAGAGTAAGCTAGAGAAGGGGGGGTCCTGCGCTAATTCTTTGAAATATTGCTGCACACACAGTCCCCAACTTCTCATTAACGTCGCGATTACCACTTAGAAGGACAATCTACGGCGTAAAAGATGCAAGAGCACCCCAGTATTAACTAAATTTTGACATTGGAGAAAGGCAAAACTAAAAAGGAGGCATCCTGGTGCGAGAACATGTGTCTGGTTGAAAACAAAGGTACGTCTTCGTGGGGGAATCGGGCGCCGCTAACAAAGCTGACGCAAGTCGCGCAGGGGCTGGGCTTCCGGGAGCCCGTGAGGTACCGAAAAGAAAAACGATTCGCACTTAAGGACACCACCCAGCAAAGAAGTTCCAAGCTATGCAAAAGAGTTGACGGAAAGTAACAGACAAGCTTTGTGGAGCGAAAGAGGAAAAGGTGACAGAACAGTAAGGTGGAAAAATGCGGTATGGGGAGAAGCGGGCGTAAGACTACATCGCTCTGGCAGCAGATACAGGGGTAGTCCCACTAACGTTGAAAGCGCACCACAATCTTTGAAATGGGCTTTTCCCGAAGAGGCACGAAGATCTCGGCAGGCGACGTAGCAATTATGGGGGGGGGGGGGAAGGGGGAAGCCCTAAGCATCGGAGGACCAGAGGGGCCAATGATACATTCGTTTGTAGGCCAATGTCTTAATCGGACCCGAACTGCAAAATAGGGACCACTACAGTAGGGCATTCCGCTGACGCCGTCATTAGGCAGGACAGAGCGGGCAACCAGTAAATCGATAAACAAAAAAGTTGCTCCACCGATAAATCAGAAAAAAGGGGAACTCGGCAAAAAGAGGGCAATCCAGAAGGACAGGAAGAGCGCGATGGTCGAAGCTTGGCAAGTAAAATCCAGTAAAAATTCTCTGGGCAATCCAGCCGCACACAAAAAAACACCACGACAGGGAAGGAGGGGGGAGACAATGGCTCCGGGCGGCAATGTTGTAAAGAAAAGGGACCCCAAGCAGCTCAGAAAAGAACACTGGTGAAAAACCACAACTTTAGAAAAGACGTTTCGAAAAGTATCTCAACAACAACAAAAGATTCTGGAAGGAAAAAAGGAGGGCGCAAAGGCGCGTCGGGTTACTCAGGGGGGGGGAATAAGTGAAAGGGGGTGGAGAAAAGGCGATGGGGAAAGGTGCACACACATTGAGCCGGGGAAAGAAGAACGAGTCCGCTATGGGGTCATCTGAGGGAAAAGTAATTTAGGGGGGCGATTTACTTGCCAAAGAGGGGGGGGGGGAGAAAATCGCGCGCGAGCTTGGAGACTGGGATCGAATAGGGGGAATCTAGGGAAATGGGTTGCGCTTTCGAAATAGAAAATTTTTTGGTCACTCTGGCGGAGGGTAATTGGGGGCCGCGCTGGCGGAAGCCTGCCGGCGCAGCGAAAGGAGAAATATGTTTTAAAGAGGGGGGAGTTCGTGAAATGTGAAAAAGGGGGCGGCTAAAAAGATTCAATTTGGATCTTTGAAAATCTGCTTGAGTTGTTCACCGTAGCCGAATTGGGGATAAATTCGGGGCCACAGGAAGTGACTTATACGGCCTGACGTCTTGCCAACCGACAAAGATGGGGGTTTCGGACGCACGGAGAGGGGAAGGACGATTCGCTGCCTGAGAGGGGGCGCGCGGGTAGGCACCCGCAGTTCAAAGGGGGGAGGGGGGTACCTTGGAAGAGTGTCTGAGGAAAGGAAATGCCCGTTACTGGGGAAAGTTTGTCGCTGGTGGTCAGGGGGGGGGGGTGGGCAGAAGTCGCCTATGGGGGCCGGTACACACGCGGCGACTAGCAGAAACTGCAAGAACTAGGTTCTTCAAGATGGTGGGGGTAGGCTCCGAGCGCTCTTCCAAAAGACTCGGACCGTTTTTTAAACAAGAAAGGAAAAAAAGGGGAGCGCCTACCGGGGGATGAAGACGGTTGGGAAGGGCCGTCGCAAAAATGAAGGCTTTAGCTGCTGGGGTGAAGCCGGGTCCGAGGGGACGCCCGTTTGTTAATATAATTGTGGAAGAGCGCCGTGAATGCAGAGGGGGGCTGGACTGGGGTGCAGCAGGGAAGACATTTAAAAAGCCATGATAGGGGCATTCAATCGCCGCGAGTTACTAGGAGACCAGGAGGGTCAGCAACATCTGAAAATGGTTGCGAAATAGTATCGGGCGGAAGAAGGAGTGGGGACCAACGGCGGAATCGAGTTTAGAAGGGAGAAACCGTGGTGGCGGGAAAATCAACGTCCAGTGTGTCAAGTGGCACAAAAAATGAGGGGGGTGGCATTGCCAATTCAAAATTTCAGAATGGGAGGTCGCGGAAGGGGGTGAGCGTTTTGTCCTTCTGAACCTCCGTTACTCCTTTGTGTATGGGTATTCACGGGCGGGGAATTTTCGGTGCACTGGGAATAGACGGTTTGGTACCTTGGGACCCTTGTTGCCGCCTAAGTGAACAAATTCCGAAGAACAATTGGGGGGGGGGAAAACATCCGAGATTTAATGGAAAAAGTCCGGCGGCGGGGTAAGTTGGGGGGCAGCGACCCCTCTACGAGCTGTAAAAACTAGGAAAGGCGCAACATTAAACTATAAAAGAACATTGAAGTTGGTACGGTGGCCAGGAAGAAATCATGCTTGAATAATCTTGCAAAGTTGAGCGTTCGGAAACGGCTTAGGGGCGACCTATCAACATACCTAAGATGGGGTTGAGGGTTTTCATGGAGGAGACAGGTCGCGGGGTAGTTGTATCCCGCTTAAAGTCTGGTGATGGAGTCGAACAGAAAAGGTCGATTCTTTGAAAAAAAAGAACCTGGCGGATCCACGGATCGTTGCAGGAGAGCGTAACGAGGCGGCACCCACCACCAATTATCACCAATGAAATACAGAAAGGAAGTGGGAGAACAAATGGAAAAAGATTGGCAAGGAGGTAAGATAGGCTCTGGAGTGGGTGACAAAGGGACAAAAGGGGGGGGTGTCTGGGCGCGTTAACGGGGGGATGAATGAGAGAGAGACACGTAGTTGCAGAACTGTGAAAACAAGAATGGGCTATCACATTAGGAACAAAATTGAAGAGGGGACTAGGCAGACGGGTGAGGGGGGGGGGGGGGTAAGGGGGTGCTGGTAGGTGGTCGGTTTTCAGGATCCAGAAAACTAGAAAAAAAGGAGGGGGGAAAGGGGAGAGAAGATGCGCATATAAAAACGACTCCCGCGGTTCTATGGGACAACTCAACCGGGAGACTTCTACCGCATGGCAATACAGGAGCCACCGTAACACATAACAATAGAAAGAAAAAAGAGTACATGGGTTAAAAAAATACGTGTAGTACTTATAAGTAAACCGGCGTTACTCACTCCAAAAGATCGCCGGATCCTAAATGAGTAGCGAGTCACGCTCGACCTTGAGGTATGCAGGAATACAGAAGTAGCGTCAAGGCTAAGGTCCAAATCGCCGTATCTCAATTAAAACATGATCGAAGGAGGGTAGGTTCACCACGGGCCAGGCAGCCGAACGAGACGACAAAACTGGTCTTGGAAGATTAAAGAATGCATGATGAGGGGCGCAAAAGGGAACAAAGAATCGTCTATATTGTCATGTCAATGCTACTATGGATGTCATCCGGAAGTTTCTGGGGAGAAAACCCGACGCGACTGGCCCTGGTCAGAGCCACTCGAGGAGGGATTACACCGTTCGGTGTAAAAATCAGTGTCAACCAGAGGGATTGAAAACCGGAATGGAAAAACAGTAATATTTAAGGCGACCGTCCCAGGGTCCAACCCCCCCTCAATCAAAAGGAGTAAAGGAAAAAAGAGGAGCAAAAATTAACGCTACCCAAATACTCCAGCGAAAGACCCTATACTTGGAAATGTTGGGGGGGGGAAAATGACCCACGAATGTGGGGAGCTGAACGGGGGCAGTTCACAAGGATCCCACCAGGTGGCTCTTAGACAGTTCAGGCTGTGTCCGCCGGGGGGGGCCAAAATCGATTTAGAAGCACTCTTCGCAACCTGCGAAAGTCAAAAAACTCAGTCTTAAGGGAGAAAGAGTACTCAGAGCGGAAGGGGGGAAAGTCTCGTGGATGTTACATGGAAGGGAAGGACCACCAAGTCCCGAATTAGGGGCAAGTTAACGGGAGCGATTCGCACAAAGTGATCCAGTGTGAACAAACGGTTCTGAAAAATCAGGCCACGGATGGTCAAAAAAAAACGCATGCCGGAATGGTTCAAATTTGCGAGGTCCAAAAAAGAAAAATCGGCATCCTGGGAAGCGCAGACACATTTGCTGTTATGAAAACCAGGACCTAAGATTGTGGGGGAACTCTCCGGAGACCCTAAAATCACTCCACCAGTCGCTTTGCAGTTTAGGACATCATTGTCGCCCAGGGAGTCACGGACGCAAACAAGATGCTCCCTTCTGCACCACCCGAAAGATGGAACAGGCGAGGAAACGCTGCAGCCGGACATCCGGGAGGGGGGTCTCAGACAGAGTCATGTTCCAGAACTAATTTGGGCGACGGGGTAAAATGCGACACGGGGCGGTAAAAGAACCGCGTCTCTGACGGGGTAATCCTTGTTCCACTCCGTTGCGGTCAAACCAAAGATGGGACAAACTTTCGTTGCAAACAAAAAAAAAAAAATACATCGTAAAAAGAGGGGGCGTAAATTAGCAATTATTACGGACACTACAGTACAACGTGTGACAAAAGGGATACATTCGTTTTGAGCAGAATGCAGGACAATCGGCACTCCCCTTGACACATAGTTCCAGACGTAGGGCATTCCTCAGGAAGAAAAGAGGCTGCCGCCATCGCGGGCCAAAGAAATAAGGAGAGGACCAAAGTGGGGGCGAAACTTCGAATCGCCCAATTGGGAGAGGCTGCAAAATTAGGTAAAAAAAAAAACGATCAAAGGATTAACAGCAAAACATGAGCACCCAGCTTGTAAAGTAATCGAAATGCAATGCAAGCTTTCCTAAAAAGAACACACCAGCTCTTAGGGCTCATGGGAATGGCGAACAAGGTTCGGGAAGGGTGTGCTCAATAAACAAGAAGGGCCGTACAGAAACCGTCACTTATCCCAAACTTAAGCCTTGCGAACCTCTAAAAACACAGGGAGGAGGATTCAAAGAGGAAAACTTCTAAACTTCGGTGCTAAGTGGTGGGAGAAAGGGACGTTCTTACGTGCGGAGGGGGGGAAGGAGAGGCACACCCAAATTGCCGCCTCGTGGACAAGGCAAATATCAGAGTGGGGTGGCGGGATGGATGTTAATCGGGAAGTGGGAAGGATAATTTAATTGCCAGATGGGGTTTTCACGACAAATCCATCGAACGGAGCTGAAGCCGGGCATCAAAGAGGTGGGACCGCGCGCAAGTTGGGGGCAAGATGAGACGGTGGCTCACATTTGGGGTCTAGAAAACAACGATTTAAAAAAGTTCCAAATTGCTGCAGCCCTGCGAGAAGAAGTAATGCCCTAAAATTATGGACCTAAGGAAGGGTGACTGTAGAGTGAATTGTCTGCTACCCCACTGGTTGTGGCGTCTGGGCAATAGGGATGCTAGGGGTTCCCATAAAGTGAAGGAAACACAGGAATTGACATGGATAGGAATCGTCGGCCAACCGAAATACATAGGGGGTGGGGGCACGCCGGCAACGAGGGAAGTACAGGATGCTCTGAAGGAGCAGCGCTCTGCGTCGCAGGCAAAAACGACTATTCAAAATAGTTCGTTACCTGGGAAATATTGGGAATAGAAAAAAAGCCAGGATTTACGTCTTCCCCAAGGTTTGCAATCGGCTGGTTAAAGAGGGGGGGGGGGGGGGTCATGAAGTGCGCCTGTGTTGGAAACCTTGACGGCGACGGGACATGTAATATAAACTCGGAATAAAAGTCAGCAGAGTTGGTGAGTAAGATCGCGAGAAAAAATCCTCGGACACTGTTGGAAAAAATAAAGAAAACTGAAGCGCCTACAAAGATTCCGACGTTTTCATTTGTGGGGCAGTCGGGCAAGTTCCCCTGAGGGATACTGCGGGAGGAAAAATGGGGAGCTGGGGCGCCCCATGGGGTAATAATTGTGGATCAGACGGGTGTACGTGTCAGACGTTGCAAAACTGGGGTAACTTGGGGGGGGGGGCAGCACGATGTCCACAGCCCGTAGGGGAATGCCATCGCGCGAGGGCTACTGCTCCAGTACTGCTTGCGAGGCAGGGGATCGGGAGGTGGAAAGATGTAGCGGTACTGGAAAATGATTGTGAACAACCTACTTACAGAGGAGAATTTATAATAAAAAGCAAACCGGTGTCGGGAGAAAAAACAAACGGCAAAAAGCGCAAAAAAAAAGGAGTGTGGTCCCATTGCAAGGAGGGCATAGTGTCTGGGATGCTTATCTTTGTTGAGCGTAGGTGACGGGTCTAAGCAGCGTTACTGACTTTTGGGATTGTATGAGGGGGCTGGAAGTTTCGGGGGGAGGAAGTACCCGACTGGGGGTTATGCCATTGTTGCACATAGAAAAAGGCCGACGACAGGGGTAAGCCATCCAGGGGGTGAGGAAAGGGCCGTCGTAGGGAGTGGCCGCAGCCCTCAATATGCAGCACGCGAGAAGGATACCATAAAGAGACCGCTCTTGTGCATTTTGGCTTAACAAAGCCACTATGCAGGTCCGGAAGAAGTCAACAGAACTGGTTGAAGGTTCGGCTACTGTCTTAGAGGGGGGGCTCCAGGAGCGGAAGGTCGAAAAAGGGGGGTTAGAAGTATTTATCGACTTCTGAGGGGGTTTCGGGTACGATCCCGACGGACCGTGTGTGATTCTCAAATAAACTTGAGAGTGGACCACGAAGACCTTCGCGAGCCGTCGATCTTTGGCCGTATACTAAGGACCGCGGGGGACCCATTATCAAACAGTGACTACAGAAGTAATAGGACACACACATGGTGTAGAAACGCGTTGCACGTGGTGAGTCCGCGCTACTTGGGACGAAATTAAGGGGATCATGGCAATTTCAAATGCCCAAGGGTTATGAGATTAGGCTGGACGGGAGTGGAGAACGCGGAGTCGTGTTGCTTTCATGAAGACTCTTCTCGAAAAACACCCAAATATGAAGGAAAAAAAAAAAAGATAGAGAAGGCGCATAGAACGAAAACGACTGCGTTGCTCACACGTCCCAGCCAATCCATCAAGAAAGTTGGTCATTCCCTTTCCATGATCCACCGGAAGGAAAGAACCCGAGCAGAGGGACCCGGGGGAATACATGTTGGGAAAAGCTCGACTGTAGCACTTGGGTATTAAGGGAAAAGGTGGGACCATCTTCATGAACAAAGATAGCGAGCGCGAAGGTCTTCTAGAGGAAAGATCGGACTGTGTACTGAGACGCATAAACCCATAAGGGTAACGCGTGAAGAAATGAACACAAAACCCGGCAGAAAGCAATAATTCTGAAAAAGCAGGTTCGCAGGCGAAAAACATCAGGGCGCACTACATCATCGCAAGGGAACTAGCAAAAAGTCGTATGCAAGATTCAAGAATGCATTGTCTTTTCCGAAAAACGGAACAATATCTGGGGGTCAGTATGTTGAATGGGGCTGGAGAGGGATGGTATTTCAGAGAGGGGCGGTTTTCATGAGCCAAAATAAAGACTCTAAACAATTCCACTTGCCTCATAAAATAGCGGATGGCTGCCACCTCTTGATGCAGTTCAGGATTCTTGGGGACATGGCATTGAAAAACCGAAATAGGTTACCCGGTGAACCTGGTTAACCCCAGAACCAGAAGCACAAATAGTAAGAATACTGAGGAGGCATAAATTAACGCTCAACACCTAGAAGGCTCTCCTAACCGATTACCTGGAGTGTTTTAAAGAAAACCCCCTCATTTGTTGTTGCGAGGCGTTGGCTTTTAGCAAGCCTAACATGTGACTAGTATAAAGTCTCCAGATTGGGGAAGACTTTTGGTCCCAATCTAGTTTCGGGGTACGTGCAGACTACCGTGGCGGGCAAACCGTTCTACTCATAACGAGCATTCATTAAGATCGAAAAAAAAAGTAATACGAGTAGATGGCCGGCGCATTGATGTACATGTGACTTCAACAAAACAAAGGAACCGCAACAGTATGCAAAAAAAAGAAGCGATTCCACCTTAGGGCGGGTACAAAGCGCGCCCCGCGGGGCCAATTAAAACACACCCTCAGGGATGAAAGAATTGGGAAAGTTGTGCTACAGGACCAAAAAAAAACTTAGGAAAATCCTGGTAGGCGTCCATAGTGAGGGGAAAAAGTCCGAGGATTTTGGTACCTTCCTAAAAATACCAAGAGAAAAAGCAATTCGAGGCCTTTGAAAAATTGCAAGTGTCGAAGGTGAAAACTTGAACCTGTTCAAACAAATTCATCAGGAGGTGAACACCCTCAAACCTATGGGGGACAATCTATGCAAACGAGGTTAAAGCAGTACATCCTGATTTTTGGTCTAACATAGGTCAAAATTTACAGACTATTTGTAGAGACGGGTTATGCAGTTAACGAGCAATGTAATCTACCAGAGCTCGGTTCAGCGAAATCCTTGACTTCCAAGCACTGTTGCGGCGCACCAAACTAGGGGAGGTCGGTATGACCAGACGAGGTACACTGCCAGGACTATACGTCCTTTGGTCACTTAGAGGATGGTTAAGGGAACCCCTCATAGCAGGGATTGGAGAAAACGACCAATATACAAGGAGTTTTGAGGGCATAAAATGGGGGAAAGGAAATCGCCAAAGCCATGCAAAGGTTCAACAGACTGAAGGGTAAGAAAAAAGCTTCGGCCGGCAGGGGCTAAAGTCCATCGCGTGCCCAGAATGATGGAAAAAATGTTGTGCAGCAACGAGAGCGCACAATGGTCGAACAAAATCTGAGGATCCACGAGTAAGATCAAGCGCTATGTCCACGCACCCTCTTTGAATGAAATACTGGGAAGATGACCGCTTTAATCCAACTAAACAAAAACCATCGCGGTCGGGCTTCTTGCGACCCGGCCGGCAAGGTTGGTGGACTCACCCAGCCGCCGGAAACCTGACGTTTAGGGAAACACTGGAAAAAAAACAAGTTTCGCATATAAAAAAGCACAAACAAAAACAAAACGGAGGAGGTAGGAAAATGATCGCAACGGGGGCCAGGATATTTTGGGGGGGGTGCATAAATTGCTGGTAGGAAAAAGTGAATTGGGGAGGGGCACACACCTTGCAGTAAACGTTGCCATTAAAACTATCCGCGAAAAAATGGGGTGGCGGAGGGGGAAGCGAATTGAGGATTTCCTGTCAATCTGGGGTAAGATCAAAAAGGAAGCGAGGAATCTGAATCACGGGAGAGCAAGTTGGGGGGGGCCATGGGGGCTGAGCAAGGGGGGGGGGGGCGGTATTCGACGGGGCTCAAAATTTTTGGTCTCGGGGGAAAAAGGGACAAAAATTGAAAGCGATGTGCGGTCAGCCAGGAAAAGAGGGGGAACAGCGGAAGCCCTACGTAGTGGAAAACGAATTGAATTGGAGGGTACGAGTGGCAGAAAGGGACTAACCAGGAGCATTTGGGGGATCTTGGGACAGATCTGGCTACCTTGGAAAGGTTTTACCGTACACAGGTAGCGTCTCCCAAACTAAAAGAGGAGGAGGCTTGACTAGTTCGGGCAAACCGACAGAAAAGAGGGGGGTGGGTTGGGATCATAAGAAAAGCAGTAACCGGATGAGCTGCCAAAAAAAGGAGGTAGATTCCGCAAGCGGTTGGTATCATGCATAACAAGAAATATTCAAAGGGGGGTGTAACGCTGGAAGAGTTTCTTGAAAAACCATCCCGAGTACTGGCTCGCTGCAAGCGTTTGCTCCGGAAGTGGAGGGTGTGAGAAGTTCGACCTCTTGGGGCCTTGGGAAGGGAAACGACGGCGACGTAGGAAAAAATGCAGCGACGTGTCTGGAAAATATTTGGGAGTCTCGGAGGGAGGAGTAACAAATCCTCATTAACCTTTTTTCAAGGCCCTACAAAGGGGAGACTAACTTCTTAAGAAGTGGGGATTTTGGGTTTGGGGGGGGACATAGAAAACTGAAAATTTCTGGTAATACGTCGGTGAAGGGGATGGTCCTCGGGCCTTAGTTGTTGGCGATAAGTGGGAGAATCCGACGTTCTTGTAACGTTGCGGGACTGGTGTTTGGCAGCACTATGTACCATGGGGAAAAAAGACGCAGGGCCATAGAGGCGAGATGAAGCTTAAACTCCTTAGGAGGAAAGGATGGGAAGGTCTGCGGGATTAAGCGAGTGCGAAAGAGTAGCGGCGAAACGTCGATGGTGGGGTTGTGTGGGCCAAAGGCGGGAACAGATGGCTATTAGACGATCACCTTGGGGGTGCAGATTAGGAAATCAAAAAAAAGCAAAAAAACAGGAAGGGTGGGATTGGGCAAAAGGAACGGGCATAGGTCTTGGCTCTATGTTGGTGGGAGCGGTATTTTCTTTGGAATGTCCCTCGTAACTTTTACGAGTGGTATGTGATTCGGGGGGCTGGGAATTTTTCAGTGGGCGTAAGAAAACAAGGGTTTTTTGCAGATGCCCTTGTGCCCACATAAGCCTGCCGAAAAAAAACGACATGGGGGGAAAATTCATCAGGGATGGGGATGTAATGAAAGGGACCGAAGATTACTGGGGGGGAACAGACCCTCCGAGTGGCCAGCCCTCTATCCGCAGGCAACATTAAAAACTTAAAAAAGCTCTAGTGTGACCGTTTTGCGAACAGCCACGAATTCCGGGAACTGACCTTTGGGAATACAGCAAAGGGTACAGGTAAAAGGCATGGCTATTGGCAGGCCAAAGAGAGCACAGGCGAAGCATGGGGGTGCAGAGTATGATCGAAGGGGGGGGGACGCTTTCTCATGGGGGATTTTCAGAGGAAACCAGCTTAACCTCATGGTGGGAGCGCGACAGAAAGTATCGCTTGACCTTCTCGAAGACCGGCTCAAAACTCTTGGCCGGAAAGGAGTAGGAGCGGGCCCCTAAGCCAAGGACTACCCTTCGAGAGTGGCAACACATGTACGAGGGACAAGGGTGCAGCTGCTAGGGGGCTGGGGCTGTTAATGATCCTGGGACAGGGAACATAAAAAAAGGGGATGAGATTAGCTGGACGTTCTGAATAGAACGGCCGAGTCGTTTTTTGGCGGGACTATTAATCGCAGATCTACGAAAATCAAACTTATTGAGGAGTGGAAAAAAAGAGAAGGGGAAGAAGATATAACTAAAAAAAGAGATGGAGTGATGAAGCAAAGTCAAGCCAGGCCTTAATCACCGGTTCAGGGGGGACTGGCCATGACAAACCAGGACTCAAGAACCTAGCAGTCGTCACCCAGGGACAATCGTACATTTGTGAAACGGATCGGCTTGTAGGCCCCTTGGGGGATAATTGGGCAAAACACGCGTTCGGCAGCGTCCGAATCGTACGGGAGAGATAATAGATTAGCGAGTGCCAACGGATCTCCCTGGGTCTAGCATCACCAGACTTTAAGAAGGGATAACAATGCAAACCGAGACACTTCGGATCATACTTCGAACAAAACTTAACGCTCTTCATCGGGCAGCCAATAGCAAGAACTTCTAAAAATCAACCGTGGGGCTGTAGTGCCTGGCCATAACGAAAGATGGCTTGACTAAACAAAAATCTGGGAAGGGTGTAATGTTGCCTGGGATAGGCTGGGATTTCATAGAAAGAGGGGGGGTCTGAGCCAAGAATCGACACTCCTCATCACAAGAGGAGACTTACAAAGGGAGTGAGGGGAGGGGAAACTATTCTGGCACCAAATGGAAGATAAAACATCAGTACCGGCGAACCGAAAATTCAAAGAAAACGGAACCGATTAACGGAGGAAGGATGAGTCAAAAAGAACTGAGAACCAAGCTCCAAGAAAGAAAAGAATTCCAGTGATTTGGGGGAGACCAGAACAAACTCATTGTGTTTGCCAGCGGGGTCTTTGCCTCCAAAGCCCCCAGTGCTAATGATAAATTAAAAAAAAAAAAAAAAGTCTGCCACTGTTTCCGACGGTGGGGGGAAGATAGTGGGCGCAGGGGATACTCGGGCTCACCAGAGGAGACATAAGCGCATGTCAAGTCCTGGCACAGTCAGGGAAAGAAAGATGGCCTGCTATGGCACGGGTTAAGGAGTGCTGCAACCACAAGTAACCTCACTTCTACAAGTAAACTGCTCGAATGCAAAAGGGGGAGAAGAAAACTACGGGCGTCCGCAGCGGCCAAGCTTGAAACCTCATTATTGAAAGAATTGGGAGTTGGGGCGCTGGGGGCAAAGAAAACGTCTCATCCCTGGTAGACAACCAATTTTTGCTTTTATTGGAAACCGTGGGGACGAGGATTTCGAGTAAGGGGGTCTCCCAATCTGCCGGAAAGTCGCGCAGTTTTCGGCTTCAAGTACGAAAGCAGGCACGTGCAAAAATAGTCGCACTTCTGCACCAAAAGAAAAGAATGTCACAACGATGCAAACCAGCTGGAGCAGAAATCCTTGCTTTTTGTAAATCATAATCGGCAACAATTAACTAATTTGGGAATCACGGTAATCCTCAAAGACACGCTCGGAATATAAATCTCTCACGGGTCAGGGAATACACGCGTTACTTGAAACTCGTAAAAAGCCACCACACTCTTTTCTGTAGTGGGGTGCCCTCGATAAAAACTCCGCTACTTCCTGTCGAAAAGTGAAGAAGGTACGGAACACCTAGCAACTGCGGGAAAGAGCCTGAACATCGTTTGAGAAGAAAATTTCGGCATCTGCGAAAGCAACATGAAAAAAAAGGGGAAACTACTTAAGGGGGCACATGTCCTAGCGCCGGCCAGGCTGCCGCATAAGGTCAAAACAAAAGAGGGACTAAAAAAAAGGGTGCGCACGTCGGCTCCAAAAATGAAAGCGGCAAAATCTTGGGGGGGGGTCTATCAACTTATTCAAAGAAGCAGAGTCTTAGGGGAGCACCAGCCTTGGCAATTAGGGAGACTAAAGGCTGCCGCTTTCATCACCGCCACCCCCATCCGGGGATCGGGAGGGAGCTCCCTTGCGGAAATGTGTTAAGACTATCAAACCAAAAGAAGGGGAAGAAGAACCGTCATTATGCAAACCTAAACTTAAATCCGTTTGCGAATCTCGAGAAAAACCAACTGAAGGGTGAAAGAGGAAGATTCGCAACTGCTGGCTAAGGGGGTGTGGCCGTGTGAACTGTTCTTACGTCTAGGAGTAGGTCAACACATTGCCGAACTGTATACGCTGACGAACGTAACGCTATGGGGGGGGATGGGAAGGTATTAAAGGAATTGAGGCGATTACTTACAAAAGCCAAGGGGGTGAGCAGGCGAGTCTGAGCTGGGAAAAGGGGGAATAGCAGATTTTGCACCGGTTCCAAACTTGGGGGGGCTCTTCGACGGGGCAAAGAAAAGTTGCTCACGATGTAATGGTTAACCTCTAGGGGAGTTAACCGAAGTGAAGAAATATGTAATGATACATATGTGGGGAAAAATAGGTGCATGTCGTGCCGAGGGGACAAAACATTTTAATGTTTCTAAAAACTCAGTGTATCATTGGGGAGCTGTTACAAGATATTACGGAAAGGTTCCCGACCATCAGGTCGACGTCTCCAAAGGTAGTTAAGATATGCAATCGTTCTGTCCAAAGTCAGAACTATAGGGGGGGGGGAAAAGGACCAGCAAAGGGATTTGAGGAAAAGCTTCGAGGCCATATCTAGGGAGTTCCTCTTCGCAGGTCAATCAACCGAAATGCCACTAGGGATGGACCTTGGACTTTGGCAGGGCTCCCAAAAAAGGCCCGGATTTTAAGGGCAAAAGAAGTTTGCATCGCTTGGACGAGGAGGTGTGGTGCATAAGGGGGGGAAGCCATCGGTGGGGGGCCTGTCCGTACTCAGGCAAAACATGAAAGAAAATGGGGACATGGAAAGGTGTAGTCATAGGTTTAAGGAGAAGGCTGCGCTACCAAAAGCAGAGAACGGTTGTTCAAGGCACCTTACGCCGAAAATTAAAGGGAGGGGGCGTTTGAGGGGGGCCGTCGAAACTGAAAAATGTCGGGAATACTGAGGGTGACTCCGTGGACCATCTGGGAATCAAGATGTTTACGGAGAGGGTTTTGCAGGGGGAACGTTATTGCGAACGTTGCACTGGGTAAGGGTGGTTTGCAGCAAGAAATTGAAAAGCGCAGGTACCCCAAGGAGCTCTAGGGGAAAGATACTAAGAGCCAGGACTTAGAGGTCTGAGCGCATGGGAGGAAAGAGTAATTTTCTGAGGAAACAAGATTTTGAAAAACCGGAAGAAAAAACCGTATGTGGTAGGGAAAGACATACCTGGTGGCGGAAAGTCAAAGGTCCGAAACAAACAATTATGTGTTGTCATTGCCCGGTCAAAAGATATGTGTTCTTTCGCGGAACTTGGGGGGGGGACGGAATTTTCTGCTCCTCGCTATTAACTTTGGGGGGATTTATTCGGGGGGAATGGGGGGAAGGGGGATTTCGGGTACACTCGACATGTTTTTCATATGCCAAATTGGGGGGAAAGACTCAAACGGAAACTGCCGGAAAAAATTTTTACCTCCTCGATTTGATAAGGGGAGGTCCGTCGTCTTTTTTGCCGCAGACCCCTCCGAGCTAGCAAGCCCTGCATCCTAAGCAACATTAACGTATATAATCTCGGGTCGGTTGGGCGAACCAAGAAAAGGGCAGTCATTTCTTGAATCTTGAGACCGCAACGGTTGAGAAGGGGGCGACTGATGCGAAGGTTTCTCCAAGAGCAACGAGGAAGCCAGGGGGGGGGGCAGAAGTTATTTATAGGGCTTTAATCTTGGTGAGGGTCCTATACCTAGACAATGTTCTGTGAGAAGACAAAAATTGTCGAGCGTGGACGAGGAGAAAAAGGCGCGATCCGGCGAAGAGGGGACGAAGCGATAAACCATTTTCCCCCAGTCTCACAAGGACTACACTTACGAGGATGGACACAAGGAATTGGGAAAAGGTGGCCTCTGTAGTTTTGGAGGGTGGGGAAGTGGATCATGGGAAAAGGGCAAACAAAGGCCTAACTGTGGAGGGGGGGGGGGTCTGTTAGGGACTTGCTTCTATAAAGCGAGGTTCAGTGGGGGCGTTCTATTCGC
>Ga0179591_1359095_pt1 | contig 23828 bp, 26 predicted proteins | sample CZOMad2_1_08_16f_FD_182891 | JGI IMG/M metagenome (GOLD analysis project Ga0179591, IMG submission 182891) | Vadose zone soil fungal communities from Angelo Coast Range Reserve, California, USA - CZOMad2_1_08_16fungal (PacBio error correction) | ecosystem: Environmental > Terrestrial > Soil >...
GCCAACCAAAGACAGGAAAAAGAACAGGCAAGAGAGGTGGCGAGGGCGCGGGGGGCAGGAACAGGCAACGCGGGGGTGATCGAGTCTAGAGGCAGAGGTACGGGGCAAAACATATGTCCGACGGACAGAGAAAAAATACGCCGAATAACCAGAGGAAATCGTCTTAGCGAGGGAATCAGGATGCTTCGCGGAGACGGGTATCCGGAGAGGTCCGAGACGGGTACAAGACAGACGCAAAAGGGGAGAGTGGCAGCGACGAGAGCGAAAGGAGGAATTCCTCCTTGGAACCGCGCGATGACGGGGGGAGAGGAGATAAAGAACTCAACAGAAAAAAAAGGAAGGAGGAAAAGAGGAGAGCAGCAGGACGAAAACGAAACTTTTCAATCGCCCGGAAACAAGGAGACAAAAGGGTCTTTTTCCGGGGGACGTCGCGAAGGCTGGCGGCTGAACGGGGGTTCTGACCAGGGGCACAAGAAAGGCCTTATACGCTTGAAGGGGGAGATCGATACGCATCAACTTAGTCCACGCTCAAGGGACGTAGGAGGTGGGTGAGTATGGATCTTGGTAACTAGAGTGGAAACGCGGGACAAAGAGCCCACGCTCGTCTTCTTCATACCTTGGGTATCGGGACTCGGCCCCCTCGAAGAAGAGGCATTCTCATCTTATTTTCGAAGGGTCTAGGAGTGCTTATCGTCCAAGAACTGCCGAGTTACTGAACGGATTGGGGAAAACAAACTATGAAGCGAAGACGAGCAAGCCTCCGGGTTTGGTCCCTGTATGTAAAAAGGGAACAAAGGGAGTAAAGAACCTTATCTTAAATCTCTTGCCGAAAATGGGAGGGGAAAGTTTCAGTGGGGCTGCCACCGTCAATTGGGTACTGACCACCAAGGCGCTTGTGCCAAGCAGAGGATAGAGCAACACACGGGGAGAGGGGGGTGAGGGGCGAAAGTCTTTCGTTGCCGAACGGAGTTTAAACGTCACGGGTCAAGGGAGAGGAACAAAAATCATCGCCCCCAAGGTCGAAACAGGGGAAAAACAAAAAAGTAAACACATACTAGAAGTCAAAGTCCCCGGCAAATGGCACCTCGAGAGGTAGGGTGTTTGCCCCTGCATCCAAGAAGGCAAAGGTTGAAGGTAACGACAAGAGACGCAGGTTTGGTAATCAAAAAAGGGGGTAAGGTTCGAATCCGGCCACATCACGGGGCCGTATCCAGGCAAGACGCCCTTACGCTTTTTCAGCCGGCTCAGGGTGAAGGAAAAAAAAGTACAGATGCTTAGTGACGGTGAAGAACCTTAGGGAAGTGGGGGGGAAAGTTGATGCGGCCAGCAGGCGGGGGGGAGGTCTGGTGGGGTATCAAACTGAGCGCTCGGATGGTAGGGGGGCGTAAGGCCTCCAACTGTTTGCTGTCTGTGGAAAGTGGGGGGGCAAGGGCTTGTCAGGGTTCAGGGAGTCGGGGATTATTTTCTTCGGCGAGTTGAGTTGGCAATGAGGCATTACGCTTACAGCCTGAGGGATTAAGCCCTACGTTACATTTCGCATTCGGTCTCAGTTAGCAATTTTTGGCTAAGTGGGGGAGAGAGTGGGTGTACCGTAGATCCCGGCATGCTTATAGGGGGAGTGCTGTTTATTCTTTGGTAAATGCATTAAAGGAGGTCGAGACGGGGGTTTTCTGCGGCCTAGGACGCTGATTTTAAGTCATGGGGAGAAGGGGGCGGGTTCTGTGTTAGCTGGGGAATAAAGAAGAGAGTGGCTTTTTTTCCGGACGATTCGGGGTCCTTTCTATCCCTCCAGGATTGGAAAGCTCTGCGCAAACAGGTATAAGTTGAGGTCTCGTCCGTTTTCGGGGGGGGTTAGGGGGATGATGCCTTCTCTCCTTAGGGGTGAAAGCGAGTTGGAAAAACACTCAGAATGATTCGGTGGTCGCGGCGCTTGTCAAGAGTTTCTCGGGAAAAAACAATAGGGGACTGGTCTTTCGTTTGAAGACCGGGGGCCGCGAAAAAAAAATGGTAAACTGTGCGGCTTGTAAACCCTTCTAGGGGGGGGACCAATTCTTCCTCTTCTAAACGGGAAGGGCATGAAAGAATCCCCGTCCTGTTGTTGGGGATGCCTTTGATCTTGAAAAGGAGCTAAACTTCTGGGGGAGCTTCTGTGAAAACATGATCCCGGGGAAATTTGAGATCCTTTCTCGCTGTCATCTGAGAAAATGTCAACACATTGCACTTCAACCGCTGGGGAAAGTTCTTCCTTTTCCATCCGAGGAGAAGCAGAACGTTGTACGATCTATGCAATGAAGAGAGGGACTCTAGGGAAAGGGGTAGGAGTTAATCGTCGCTGTTTCGTTGCATACGACTGGTCCGAGTTCAGCGGGGAATGGGGGGTCAAGTGCCACGGCTGAGGGAAGGGAAAGGGGGGGGTGCTGCGCACACACGTTAGTCTTGAAGGCTACAGCAGGGAGGATCACAACACAGTGTGAGACTGTGAAGAGTGTGTCACGAACGGGCATATCAAAAAGGGGCGCTGCAGAGAAGAACGGAATTGTGACCTCGAGAGAAGAGTGGAAGGAAGGAAAAGGCGTAAGAGGATAAGACCTGGTCCTCTGCAAAAGCTATGGCAGGATTCGTCATACGTAAACGTGTAAAGGGAAACGGGGGGCAGTCGGCACATACAGTCTGTGAGGGGCACGTATCGTCGATTGCTCGTCGGCGGCGCGAAGGGGCTACTACTAATAGGGCAGGAAGGCCAAGGTCCCTTCGTACGTGTATCACTCGCGTGCGCTCGGAACGGAGGTAACTTGGGGGAAAAGGCAAAAAAGGGCTGTGTTTCTTTGTGCTTCCGAGTACTTCAAGGGAAGGAAATTGGTGCGGCGCAGTCGAGGAAGAACAGCGCAAAAAATAAGGGGGCAGATGCGCATCGGAGCGCGTCGGGTGAGTTGCAGGATCGAGTGGACTGGCGTAAAATGGAGGGTAAAGGCGTCTGGTAATCCGGAACACACCAGGTGAGTCCAAAAATCGCATGTAGGGCGGGAAACATGAGGTGACGGTATTCGGGACAGTTAACTACGTACGAAAAAAAGTTGATCCATCCGCATTTGAAGAAAAGGGGGGCACAGAAAACGTGAGAAAGGTGACGTCTAATGCCGCTTCGCAAGGAAAGCTAGAAAACTAAGTTCTTGAGAGGGGGGGGTGGTTACAGAGATCAGGGTCTAAAGGCTCTACGGAGGTCTTTCCGGACAGCTCTAGCCTATGGGGGATGACACAATGAAAGAAACTATGTTTTCAGTGCTGCGCCATATTGCAGATCTGCCCAGTAAAAATAGACCCGCCCTCGGCGTCGCGGACTGTCAAAAAGTTTCCGCCGTAGGCTTCCACGCCTGAGGGAAATAAGGGGGACGACTCTCTGCGGACTATGGCTCATTCAAGTGGCAATATCCGCTGCGAGACTGGGGGGACTATCAGACATAACCGACGTGTGTGTCGGCCACTGAGGAAGGTGACTCTGAACCTGTCTTCTTGTAAGAGTGTGCTGCGGAGCAACTCGGGTCGAAAAAAGGAATTCTGCCAAAGGAAGTCTAATTGGAAGATGCAAAAATCTTTCTGACAAAAGGTTTTATTGTTGTGGACGCTCCCTTCTGATTCGCGATGCCCGTCCGGTGAACTCCATGCCACGAAACATGCCCCCAAAAGAGTTCCAGGGTGGGGGGGGGCGCCGTGTAAGTTAGGGAAACCAATGGGCGAATGGGAAAGAAAAAGGGAAGGGGACCACATCAGCTTTTCTTAGTCTTTGAGGACGGGGTGTATTCACTTGGACGTGAAGAACCGGTTCAGACAGGGCTTAAAAGCGAACGGGTGCATGAACAGGGCGGGGGCCGTCGTATTTCAGATCTACCTCAAGAGCTGTGTGGAGAGCCGTGGTTCGGGAGGTTCTCATGATGCAAAAGAGAAAACGTTAACGTTCGTGTACCTACATCGAAGAGGGTTTCATTGGGGGGTCAAAAAAGGGAAAGACCAGGCATGCATGGAGTTGGAACAGCCGCTGACATCCAGCTTTGATTAGGGGCTCCAATGAACTCTATCAGAGAAAACTGCGAACAACAGGTGCCTTCAGTCCGTGGGACTAGGAGGGGGGAAGAACTTACATAAAAGTGGCCCAAGCCACGCCCCGTCAGCAGCTGGGGGGGGGTTTGGGAAAAAAAGTTCTTACACAGTATTGCAGTGGGAGGAAGCGTAGTCGTTTTCTCTGGAAAGACGTACTTCTACAGCTTATTTGGGGGACACCTAATTCGATCGCTGTATTTCATCGGAGATCGTACGGGCTCTATGAGAAGCATCCTCTAGCCACCGATGGACCTAGGTGCTTATCGAAAGGGGGTCAGCAGGGGGAATGGACCAGGGGCTCTAAGGACCTCTATACAAGTATGCGGGCACAAAAAAAAAACTCTAGCTTTTGACCAAAGAACAGCGCCCCGCGCCGCGGGACTCCTCTAATTAAGAAGAAGAGAGAGGTCCGGCACCGCGAGTCCCCGGGCCTGCCGAAAAAAGGATAAGGATGAGAAGAGTCAAGAGTGACTCGAGGAACGAACGCTTCCTACAACTTTGGAAATGGGCTCGATTACAGGATACCATCATGGAGATGAGGCTTGTGTTGTCCGCCCCGAGGGAGGGAAAAATCAAATGCTAACATTCTCGCTGGTCCAAGTACCCTTCTATATAATGCTAGGAAAAGAAAAAAAGAAAAGAGAATAAACACCCCACTGAAACTCTGGTCTCCTCATTCCCCAAATCCTGAGCCCTCGCCTAGAAAACTACTACAGAAGTATACCATCTTCTTCTTGGCGACGATTCTTTTTTTGGTCCTGACAGGTGGAGGAATCCTCCCAATTTCCGTGCATTTATCAAGGGGAGACCCATCCTAAAAAAAAAAATTCTCCTTAGACTTCAAGTTTGAAGCTTACTAAGCGTCATTCCTCAGGCAATTCAAGATTCCGTGAACTGTGGAGAAGCCAGTATCATGTCTCAACCGGTACTGTTCAGGCGTGTCTTCCGGGATAATGTCTCTGGTTATCGCTGGTGAGGCTGGGTCGTAAAAAAGAACGGCCAGATTACAAGCATGAGGGAGTTCTTGAGCCATTCGGTGACGTGAAACCGCTGTCCAACACTAGAACAAAATGCATATCTTGTGAAGAACAAAAAAAAAGCAAGCTAGGGCATCGGGGCGGGGGTCGCTGTATGCAAAGGGGAGTTAAGGGGTGGAGAAACCGTTTGGGACCAGGACTGGTTTGTGTGGAGGTTTGGAAAGGGGGTGGTCCATTGTGACCTGTTTACAGCAGAGACCTGAACGGCAGGCGCTTGAAATCTGGCCCAGGGGAATTTAGTTTTGCGGGAGGGACGAGGAAGAAGCGAATATTTTGCTTTAATTGAAATTCTGAAGGAGCGCCCAATAACCATTGTAGGTCATGGAGGTCTGGCAGCGGTTTTAAGGAAATTGCACTTCGCCTAGAGGGGGAAATCGATGATGGAATCACTCCATCGTTTAGCAGGGGGGGGAAAAGTTAGTTGCTGTCTTTTTTTCACACTACAGGGGGGGGCACTGGTAGGGTGTAATTCCATCCGCGGGGATGCTATGAGAACGCTGGAAGGGAAAAAACTACGAAGTCATTCCACTTGTCACGGACGCAGTCTATATGTGTCACGGACATGGGCATTAATGCAGAAAAAAAACGGTGGGTCACGCGCGAGCAAGAGACGAGACACAAGACCTACTGTGCAGGGACGCTAAGTCTTCTGTATCAGGGGAGACTGAAGACTCAAGGAAGGAGGTCTTTCCTCTCTTCTCGAGGGGCCCGAACCAGCGTCAGGAAAGAGCTATTGATCCTGAACGTGCGTAAGGGGGATGATATTTTGCCGGGAAGGTTGAATTCCGGGGGGGGGTTAGGAAAAGAAAGGGGCGTGGGTACTTCTATTTCTTCATCCTAGCATTTCTCAGAAAAATTTGAAGGGGATCTGAAAGGGGCGGCATTCATACATGCAGAACTGGGGAGAGCAGATGGACCATAATTTTTTTTTTCGAAGAGGAGGGAAATGATCGTTCTTCTTAAGATATTCTATGGCTTCAGTTTGTGTTTTGTACGCGCTGCTACCCGTTGTCCGTTCTACCGACTGCTCAGGTCTTATTAAATGTTCTCGTGTGGAGACCTCTCTTCTTTTTAAGTCCAGGTGAAAAAATAGACAGACGATAGGCGTCGTACGTAAAGGTTTCGTGAGTGAAAAAGACGAGAGGGGGATTTGATATCGGCACATCTGCTGCTATAGAGGCTATATTCATTTCTTTGTGGGGGGGGTATCGGTTCAAGGGAAACATTAAGGTGCTGTTATAAGGTGAGACGTCTCGGTATCTTTCCATCATGATTTCAAAAGGGGATCCTTTAACGAGCTAGGTGACATTTAAGGGACCGGAGTTACGAAAGACCGCTGTCTGACAAGAAAAGAAGTGGGATACATGCTTCCATTGGTGGCGGTTGGGACATTTGAGAGTAAATCTATGAATTTCCTGCACGATAACAGGGGGGGCTGAAACCGAAAGTCTCTACTTGGGAAAAAAAGAAAAGAAATTCAGGCTTTTCTAACGAGCGAGACTAGACGGATCTCAAGCTGCAGACAGGAAATTATCGGAGGGTACAAGGTCTTGCGGCTGGGAGGTTGAATTGTGTCGCCGTTCTCATGTAGTGCCTATTGGCGGAATCATGGATAATTGGTTTGTCTGAGGAAGCGCAGGGTTTGGCTTTTTCTTCTTTTGTTGGTTGTTAGACCTGGGAAGGAGAAGAAGAGCTGTTTGGTGCTATGGCTGCACGCTGGGGAGATTATCTGTAAAAAAGGGGGTTTGGTCCCTTAAAAAATCGGAAATAGGTTTTTCATGGGTTCTTGTTGAGGGAGAGGGGGGTGCGTGGGTTTCTGTTCCTTCTTCAAAGTAATTGCTAAATAAGGCGGGGTTGAGGGCTGTTAACGCGAGCAGAGGGCTTCTCACATTAAGGGAAGTATTTTCATAATATTATTCAGGAGGTGTTAAAGACTTGTCAAACGAAGAGGGGGAAAAAAAACTCTAGTTGGTTTGCTAAGACTCTTTATGAGGGTTAGTTGGGGAAGGGTTTTGGTTTCTGGAGAGGGTTTTGTAACCTTGTTAGGTGGTCGGGAAAGCCGGAGCGTGAGGTGCATGCTTTTGGGGTAGGTCGGAGGTTGATGGGAGCTGCATCGGAGTTTGAAGGAGATTACACTTCTGCCGCTGGTTTGAGAGGAGAGCTTTTGAGGAGGGACTTGGGCTTGGTGGCAAAAAAGCGGTCTTTCAATCGGTATGCGTCTTTTGCTGGCGGATTTTCTTGGCTTCTCGGGGAAAAGATCTTGAAGAGTCGCTGCAGCCTGAGCTATTGAAGTTCTGTTCTATTTCTCAGGTCTGTTGCAGGCTGCGGGTTTCGCTAATTCTGGGGGTGGTTGGCGGAAGTCGGGACGTTGTGGTATGGAAGGGGGGACCTTAAAGTTCGTTTGTCTGGGATATGCGTACGTTCGGTGAGGTTGTTGTGTCTTCCGGGGCGGGGTGATTGAAAAATTCACGACGGCTTCCTATTCATTTAGGAAGGGAGAGTGTGGCGGGAGGTATCGTTTTTCGAGAGGGCTTTATTTTGTGGGGGGAGTTGAAGAAGAGGCACGCTAACGGTAACGGGTGTATCTATAGCGAATATCAGTTCATCGCGGAAGGGGTAGCGGTGGAGTCTTGTTATGAGATGGTGCAACGTCGTTCTTTCTCGGAAGTTATCTTCGTGATCGCGGAAAAAGCGCGGGGGGGGAAAAAGGAATGTGCCGGGCTCGCAGGCGAGAGTGATGTGCTCCAGAGGTTGAAGCTGGAAAATTCGTTCTGTTATCGTGTCGGGTGCTCTTTTTAGCGGAGAAGGGTTGGTGTTGTTTGTGTTTCGGGGGTTCGTGGTGACTGCTGCAGGTCTGGTCTCGTTGTTGTTGAGACATCTGAAGGGAGGATGGCTTTTCGGGGGATTTTAAGAACACTGTCTGTGGGGGAAATAGGTCTCCATGACGGTTCTCTTCTCTTTTGTTTGTTGTTTGGTGTGTTGGTGGAGGGGCGGCAGTTGCATTTGCGGTCAGGGGCTTTGAACCGGACTCGAGGTATGTGAAGTGCGACGGCGGTTCTATTTATTTAATGTTCTGAAGAGGGGGGGGGGGGGAGGTTGCGTCGCTCGGGTCTCCGGAAGAAGGGGGCCAGTGTTTCGATAGAAGGGGGTTGCGCTGATTCCAGCGCTGTGTGGGATTTAAAAAATCTGCGGGTGTGCTGGAAAAGGGTTTTGGTCGACTGGCTCTTTTTCTCCTTTCAGAATTTTAGGTATCTCCTGGCAGGGCTCAATGTGAAAAAGGATCGAATGAAAAAGGGGAGAAGGACTGACAGGAAGTGTCGGGGCTAAGGAGGGGATTCAGTTTGCTTCGGGGGGGGGGGGGGGAACTCACTGTTCGTTTTTTCATTTTTAAAGAAATAGGGTTTGTCGATTTTATCTGTTCAGTGTGAGGGGGGGGGTGGGTGAGGTGGCGTGGCTCGAGTGAATGGGATAGGCCTAAGAATTTTCATTGGTGTTCCTGAAAATGGAAAGCCTTCTTGGGAATTCGAAGGACGCTTTAGAATGGGTGCGCTTGTCCGGCACATAGGACTTGTTAGTGTTTATCGATGGGGATTGGGGAGGGAAGGTGCAGACGTCTCGAGTTACGGTAAGATGCGGTTCATGGGGGTGCCTCGTTAGGGGGAAAGTGCAAGACTCAGGACTAGGGGTTTTTCTTTGTCATCGTGAAGGCGGGGGATGCTCGTCTGCAGGGTGGAGGAGTAAAGTATGGTCCGGAGGGGCGTAGTCTGGTCAGAGCCAGGTGCGTTGGATCGTGAAAAACTTCTCATGGGTCTAGATGTTTAAGGGTTCTCTTCTACAAAGGCTTGGCGCAAAGGGAGGGGGCTGAGGTTGTAGAGCCTTATATCTTCTTGAATGTAACTACGACTTAAAAAATTGGGGTTTGCATGATCATTTCCTCAGGGAAAGAGAAGTCATCTTTAAATTTGAATTCTTTTCTCTGTGCGGAGAAAAAATGAGGTCTCAGTTAGAGGCAGAAAAGCAAAAAAGGATTGGGGTAGGGAATATAGGGGGGGGGGGGGGGGGACGGGTCAAAAGAGGATTCGATGTTGATTTTCCGGATGGTCTAGTCCTTTCTGTTCTCCGGGGGAATTTGGAGGTGGCTCTGGGGGGGGAGGTGCCTAATGGCTTGGTGCTTTGGGTAAAAAATTCCGAGACTCGTATGGGAGGGAATCTGACCTACGTGTGTTTTTGGCCGGAGGAGGGCAAGGCCTTTCTTCTCTTTCGAGGATTACTTTTGGAACGGAAGAGCTGGGGGGGGGGTGCCGGTCTTGCCCATAATGGTGTACGCCTCCCCAAAACTCGGATACGTCTCGGAACTCTCGAGGGGATTTAATGGGCTCAGAGAGAAAAACGTCTCGTGCTGGAGACGTTACTTCTCAACCCTGCTGAGTTGACGGCTGTTCTCTACTGAGAGGGGGGACACGGGGACGTCTGTTGAGGGCTGGAGCTCAAATATAGGTTTGCCCTATCAGGGCAACCTAAGTCAAAGGGCTGTGTACGTAGAGAGAAAGTATTTTGCGATCTCGGGCCTATTGAGGATTAATAAGGGGAGTGTATCGGGCTCTCTTCTGAATGCTTCTCGAAATCGCTGTGTGCTTCTTTCTTCGAAAACGAGTTCCCGGCTATTTATTGCTCTGATACGTTCCCTGACCAATGAGAAGGATTGATAGAAAGCACCTGCCTCCTCCGCGTTAGATCATCAATTCTGTCTGTGTATGAAAAAGTAACACTGGTTGGAAGTTATCTTCTTTCCGGGGCAGATACCGGTGAAGTCTCGGAAAGGAGAAAAAAAGTGCGGCGGGGTAGGGGGGGGCGTCACCTGGCGAAAGTTTGCAAAAGGATCATCTTAGTGAAAAGGCGTCGACAAATCTGGGACAGATCTAGCAGGGTGCCAGGAGAAAATTGTCGAAAGAAAAGGAAAAGGGGCCGCCAAGCGAAGTCGTGATGAAGAAAAAGGGAGGTTGCGGGGGTTGGAAAAGCACGCTCGAGCCGTGCCTTAAGAAGGCATGGATCGATGTTAAAAACTTTTTCAGGGGTGGGTGAAAAACTTTGGTCGGTTTCTGGCAAGATCGATTGCAGTGAACAGGAGGGTCCTGGCATCAGTACAATTTTCTGTTAAAAAACGATTGGGGGACAAGCCTCGCATTGTCCTGGCTTCTTTCCATCCCTCCTTAAGGACTCCTCATTAAAGGGAGGATCATGGGGTCACCGGAACGCTTCTTTATCTTTCGCGTTGTTAAGAAAGGGTGTCTCCTTCTACCCTGAAGGCCGTCGACACGGATTGTTTTTGGTTGGGTCTCACGGGAAATCCTCATGTACGGGCCCTACCATACTGATTGGTGGTCTATATCCTCGGCACTCGACAGTTCGAAGTGGAGAGTTGGATATCATCCGGGGAAGTTGAGGGCCAAACCCCCCGAGGTGTCCCGTGGACTCGAAATCAAAATTGGTGTGTTGTTGAAAATCCCAGGTATTCGCTCCATGTTGTTCAATAAGTCCACGGCACGCCAATTCCTTTGCATACCATAAAAGGGGACTCGTCGGCCGAAAAACGAATTCCTTTCCTGGCTTCTTTCCTGAATAGATATGAGATGACATAAGTACTTAAAGGGGGGATTCAAATTTTTTTACCTGGGCAATCCTGAAAAGTCTTAAGAAAAAAAGTAGGAAGCCTTTTTCTCTGAAAAACTCTGGAATCCGGGGGTACTGGAGGGCCTCCCCAGGTGTCTGTCTCCGAGATCTTGAGAGAAAAGTCGTCCCAATCGTCAAACAAAGAATAGACGCTGACTCTCTTCTACCGACCTTAGTAAAGGAAAGATGTGGGAAGCCGTAAACACCATTTCGGTTAAGCGGGGAGAGACGGAAGAAGAGAGAGGTGCTAGGGGAAGCGAGATAGCTCCACCATTCCTCTCGTGGAACGTTTATAGGACATGTGTAAAAAATTTCATTACCCCGTCAGCAGTAAGGGACTTATCGGCTTGTTGTACTGGTTGGTGGTTGCGAAATATCTCCTAAGAAGAGGGAAGATTGCTTCCTGGTTCGTGTCTGTCAAAGTGCGGGGGAGTCTCACTTTCTGTGGGAGGGGCTCTGATTCTAGGAAAGCAGCTTTCCTTGGACAAACTCGTCGTCTCTTTAGTGTGCCATCAGAAGTGAAACCGTAGTCAAGAGAAAAAAAAAAAGGATATGTGGTCAGGGAAAAAAAAGCATGTCGTACAGGGTCGGACATTATTCCTGGGCCGGTTAGGAAGGGGGATTAGTTGTTGGGAAGAAAGGGGGGAACGGACGTTGTGGGGATTCTTGTGTGGGTGTGGCGGATTGCGAGTGCCGGAGCGCGGGGTTCCCAAGAAGGAGAGGTTACTTGTTGGGGTTGGCGAGGATCTAAACTTCATTAATGGTGGAAAAAAATAGTCAGGTGTGCAGAGCTGGCGAGCCCTCGGCAATAAAGACGCAAGGGCTTCAGGGGCTTAAGCAAAGAGGGGAGAAAAGCGCGTTACTTCCTTTTATTTTCATTGGGCAGGCAGCGAGAAAGAGGGAAGGGAGATCGACCCTGGAAGCATGGTTAATCGACAATTAGGTGGTGACGAAAATCTGTCCGGTAGGGAAGGTCGTGGGGGTAATGTGGTGTCGAAACGGGTGAAGAAGGAGAAGAACACGTCCAGCTCCTCTTTTGTTCATATCAGGGGGAAGAGTCGGCGCTTATGCCGAATCTTTAAGCCAGAGAAGTAAGGGCTGGGTCTAGATTTGGCAGCGTGCTCTGAAAGTCCACGAACATATGTAGCCGCTAGCGTTTTTTCAAGTCTTGGATCGAGAAAGGGGGGGGAAAAAAAGGGTCAAGCTTACACGCGGTCAGCTCCCGTCCAAGAGAACGACCTCGGAATTGATCGGGGGTAATCAGGGAGGTGATTGGCTTCTTAGCGTGATAGACAGAACTGGACAGGGAGGAGCTCAAAGAGTGGCTCCGAAGACAGTTCCTTAGCGGATCTGCGAGAGTGAGGCTCTCTTTCAAAAAAAAGAAAGGGCTTCCGAGGGGGATTCTTGCAGATTCGAGGAAATTGACGAGAATCCAGTCGGGGCTCTCTTGGGCTTATGAAAGGAGGAGGTAGAGTCAGAATCAGATAAACAAGTAGGAGGTGAAAGAGCTGCGCTCTTTCACTAAGATATTCGCGTAAGGTCGAAGGTTCGGGGAGATATCACTCGGTCTGTGAGGCTTATGAGTCTCGATGAGCTTTAGGTGGTTTTCTGCGTGTACGAACTGCTGATTTAAAAAGGTGTGGGGGTGTGGGCCGTATTGTTTTTCCAGGAATACTGGTGGTTAGAAGATGAAGGGGCTTATGTTCTAGAAGCTTGGCAAGAATGGGGTCTCCTCAATGGTCTTCTAGACGGGGTGTTTATTCACTTTGTCTGGGTCATCAAAGGGAGAAAGTACATCTGCAGCATGTTTGGAGATTTATGGGTGGCTATATTTGTGGTTTTGGGGGATCGTTGAGTAAAAAAGCTCAGACGATGCTTTATTAGAGGAAAGGATAGCGGGCTGTTTTACTTAAGAGTAGGAGTGGGAGTACCATCTTATATCTTCACCAGGCTTTTCGGGGAGGGTCTAGAGAGGGGGAAAAAAAGGGTGAAACTATTGAATCCATCCTCTTGAGCACGGGTTTCCCTACAGGGAGTTAAAAAGTCGTGGGCTTTACAGACTTTAAATGCTCTCGGTCCTCAGAGGGAGTGTTGAAATGAGAAGAAGTCGCTGCATTTATTAGCTTCCTTACTAATGGACGAAGCAAGGAGGAGCTGTGGGGAATTCATCTAGAATCGAAGGAATTAGTCTCAGCTCGGCACAAGAACGGTGTACTACTTAAAAAAAGGATTTTCTCTGTGAGGGGAACGCGAGATGCGGTCTAATTCTTTTTAAAAGTGCAGGGCGGAAGGAAGAAGTCAAAAAAGAAAAAGCCTGCAACGCGGGGCCTGCGGCGGGTGAGCCACTGCACAATCTTAGAACATAAGTAAGTCAGTCCCCGCATAAGAAGAGCTCTAGTAATGTGAGGTTTTTTGTTCGAGAAGAAAAGGGGGGCTTCGGGCGATGACTGTATTTAGACTTAGTAGACAGAGTCTTGAGGTTTCTCGAGAAATTCGTCAAGCGGGGGGGTCGAAAGAAATCATAAGGCATCACGAATGTTCCTCGTAATTCTATAAGGACTAGGAAGTTGAATTCTCGGAGTTGGTTCTTCACCTACGTCCCTCCTTGTATGAAAGGGGTTTTGCGGAATTTGGAAACTGCTTGGAATGGGGAACGTTTCTTTGGATTCTTGCATGCGAAGGGAATTGTGGATTTCGGTGTTTTATTTAAAGACCTCACCTTGAGGGTCGCGGTTACCCTCCGGAACTGTTTTGAAAAGTGAAGGGGCGGAAAAAGCTTGGTCAGTGGGGGAGCTCATGATGCTGGAGTAGGGGCGTGAAGGGTTTCTGAGGGTTCTCGTGTGAGGACGGAACGGGGTGAGCATCTGTAGGGGAGGGCCAACAAAGTTCCAGTCTCATTCTTTGAAAACCGAGGGGGAGTGTCGTATAAGGTGGCGGAAGTGGTGGCTTTGTTCTGTTGTTTGAACTGTCTCTGTTCGCCTCTGTCTGCTTTCGGGTGATATAATGAAGTCGGGACTAGGGTCTTCTTTTCTCTGTTGTCAGCCATGCTGATGAGACGCTTATGGCGGTGGCTAGGAGTCTTGGCGCGGGAGGAGGGGGGGGTCTCGAGGAAGTTTGGCTAGTGGACTATTCTTTGAAGGGGAAAGAAAGTGATTTCCCGCTGCCACAGTTACGATTACGCTGGGGGGGGGGGGGGAGGGGGATGCCTGAAGGCTCGGAAAGGGATAAAAAGTACTCCGGTAGAGGTGAAGAACCTGAGAGTGGTCTCTTTTTTGGGTTCCTCCGGTCGAGGGGAAAAAAGGTGGGGGTCCCGGGGGGGAATGACCGGGTACATGCTGCGCATGTTGACTTGGGCTTTTGTCAGGAAGACATGGTTTTCCAGGTGTTTTCTGCAAAGTAAAGAAAAACTGGCGCCCCGTAAAGGGTTTGTTTGGGGGGGTGCTGGCTTGGAGGCCAGATTCGCGGTCAAAAAAAGGATTTAGCGCGGTGCTTTTTAAAATGGGGCAATGGGAGGGGGGAAGGGCCGGAAGGCGCATTTCTCTCTTTCGATGAAAAAAGTTTATGATTCTTGGTTCTTAAGTGTAGGGTTTAATAAAATTCGGGGAGTTCGAACCGTGCCGAAAGGCTGGGCAGGCTAGGGGAGCTTAGAAGACTTAGTTCCATCCTCGTGATGTAGAAAAGGGGGTTTGTTTGGTGTTGTATGGATTTTGGAGGTCCAATGGTGTGTGATGCTGTCTTTCTCTGTCCTCTGATGTAAAAAACGGAACGGTTTCCTCTTTCAGAAGAGAAGGCCAAGTTTTGGCAGGGTGGTACTACCATGTGGCATAATAAGACAGTGATGAGGGGCGAACGTATCAGGTGGGGCGATAAAGCAGGAAAGGGTCACGGGGACATCGAAAAAGGAAGGGAACTGGCGGGTTTTCTTTGAAACTTGTCGGGACTTAGGAAATGACTAGAGCAGGGATGAGTAAAAAAGCTTCCCGTTTCGCTTCTGGGTAGGAAGAGGTCGACGTCTGTAACAATAGAAAAAAGAAGGTAGGTCCGCCTTTAGTTCGGGTGTGGGTAAGGGCCGCTAGCTTCACTAGGAACTGTAGAATCGTGGTCATAAAAGAGGATTAGGCCAGAAAAACAAATCCGCAGTGTTTTCGTGTGGAAACTGGTCTCAAGAACTAGAGGAGTCGTGGGGGCTTGGATTTCCATAGACCCGCGGCGAGGGTTGGAAAAGGCGTGTCACCTTCTTGGGATAGGCGGGGAAAAGCCAGGGGGCGGATATTGAGTTTGGGGAAGAGAGGTTCATGGATCCGGGGCTACGCAGTTATTCTTGACGAAAGGTGACTGACGGTTAAGATATAATGGGTTAACGTCGTCCGGAGAAGAATAAGTTGTCATCCATGCAGATTTTAGAGAAAAAGGTTGTTAAAGGAGGAAGAGGGGATAGAACTTGGGTTACTAGGATGAGAAAAGGTTTTGAGCTCAAGGGATTGCGGCATATGGAAAAACTGATTGATAGGAAAAGAGATATATCTGGGGAGGGAAACTTGTCCGTAGGTCGCCGGTCGAAAAGCGTTCAGTTGGGAAAAACTCCCTTGTTTTCTCAAGGGCGAAAGGGGAAATGAAAGGTCGGGTTCCCTACGTTACATAGGGCTGCGAGAACCTGATCAAATAAGGGAGGCAAGAGCGGCTACTGTAGCAGGGGAAAAACAAGGGGGAAAGGGTTGGAACAGGCTGCCTTATAACTTCCTCGTTAAAATAACCAAAACAAAAAAACATCGGATAAAAAAAAAAAAACCTCCTAAAAACGACTGTCCCTCTCTCTTTCTTTGTCTTTTACCGGCTAAAATTATATTGTTCCTCGCAGTGCACTTGGGGGATAGGAACAAAGCGATGACTGGACTTAGGGAACTGTCCGGAGTGTTTTCGCGGTTCTGACAAGGCGGTGGAATCCGGTCTCGTGACGTCGGGGGGACGGGATGCCAAATACCTCGAGAGAACTTAAGTCGAATTCCTGCAAAGGGGAGGCGAGCGAGCGCCCGCTCTTTATCAGGCAGCAAAAAGAGAGAAAAAGAAGGAAATTCGGCGAACCGTCGGGAGGCAGCGCGTGCCTCGATAACCCACAAAATCCTAGTCGTTCGGGAGGGAAAAAAAGGAAAAAAATTGAAGCAGGGCACCTTTCACTCTTAGCCCGGGAAGACTGGATCTTGTGCTTTTGTAGATCCCATTGTGCCACTTGGCAACCTGGAAAAAGGCAGGGGAAGAAAGAAGGCGTTCATGAACTTAGAGCCGAAAAGTCTTATCGACCGCATTTGGGACAGGGGAGAGTGGCCGGGACTGACAGAACGAAAAAAGAACTGGAGTCACCCAGGTGCAAAGAAGGATTCTTCCAGCTGGCGGCTGAAGCACTAGTTCCAATGTCTCAAGTGAATGAGGGCGGAAAGCGAAAAAAGTTCGCCGCTGCCATAAAGGAGCAGCGCTGGTCTGCTTACAGTCATGGAAGCCTTTTAACAGACGAAAAGCATTTTCTTACGTGGGTCTGGGGAGGTCTCATGGCTGATCAGCGCGTGGGTCCATATAACATTTATTCCGGCCCTTGAAAGAAGGACAATTTGCGTAGCTCGATTAGGGAATCGTCCCTGGGGGCTTTCCATCCCCTGAATTCCCGTCATCATCAGGGGTGTCCACTTCATAAGAAGGGGGAGGGCCTTGAGTCAGCCTTCGCCTCTGTAAGAAAGAATAATCACCTGTACGATTTTTATTGGGTGTTTTTGCCTCTAGACATCGCGTTCGGGGGAAGAAGGGGAATACCGGGGTTTATCGGTAAGAAGGAAGATATTGCTAAAGCGTATTTTTCCCCAAATTTTTGAGGTATCCCTCTTTTTTTAATTTTTCACGCTATTGCTAAGTACTATGGGGAAGGAAAAGGAAAAGAGGATAAAGGAAAAAAAAACTGACCCTCCATTACTTCCGGGACTTTTCTCTGACTTTCTGGGGGTTGGTGTGTGGGACGCTGGTTTGTGAATACAACCTGAAAGAGAAATTGTCGTTTTTTGTTTGGAATCCGTGTGGTGTGGGTTGGTTGTGAGGCTGTAACAGGAAGGAATGCTGGCAGCCTAGAGCTGTTACTTTGTCGCCAGGACAACGCGCTCCCGGCAAGATCGGGGGTGTATTATGCCGTCACCTCGTTCAAACCAAGCGCGGCATCATGGAGGAGAGCGGCAACCGGGGTTGTGGTCCTCTCTGTCGGCTGAAAAAAGGGGAGCCTACGAGCGTATGTTAGTGTGAAAAAAACCGTTGAATGTCGGTTACCCGGAATTTTAACTTTTGTCGTTGACCTTAAAAAATGGAACTGTTTCCGGCGCTACGGTCTCGCAGCGTAAATCCGCAGGACTTAAACTCCGCGCTACTACCCCTGTTTTGTTGGTGTCATAGTCTACGTTTTTTTCCTGTGCCATTGAAGGACTGTCACTAATTGTGTTCAAACTCTTGCTCCTATCTAAAAACACGTTTGGTCGGACCAGTGCATCAAGCGGTTCGAGGGGCTCCTGGTGTAAAGGAAAAATCTCTCCCTGTATGCCCCAAGTTTTGCCCCACGTAAAGACAAATTCAAAAGTCCGGGTGTACTGTTTTACAGACCCACGTGTGTTCCTGCCAGAAACGGAGGTCTGGAATGAGGGATTTGAGATTTTGCGTCGTGGAGTGAGGAGGGGATTGCTGACCGTCCCTCTTCCAAAAGATCTTTAGTTCAAAAACACCTAGAAAACCGCGGACAGTGGAAAACCCATTATTTGGTGGTTCCTGGTGCTAACAAACTCTGAGAAATAGTGGAGGCGAGGGGAATGATCGTCTTTTTTGTTTATTGGGGGGGGGGGTACATCTGCATGGGACTGGGACCGTGTGGGTCTGTGGTGTGGGCTGAAAAGGCGTGTAAACGCTGTTTACCACCAAGCCAAGGAACCATGACTGGCTAATGGCTTTGGTACTCAAAAGTTATTCACAGATGGGGGGGGGGGAAAGATCTTAGACTGCTATTTTGAAAAAAGCGCATTGTCTTTCAGGCGTAATTAGGTGGGGGGGGATGAGGGCCGCAGGGATTAAAAAGGGGTTTAAAGTTGAGGAGGCGAGGCAAGGGGGGAAAAGCTGTTTCATAGAAGTACGCCCTGACATGAAAGGTTTTTCAGAAAAATGATGAACCCAGGGCACTTGGTACAGTTAGGCCTTTTGAAAGGTGAGTTTGCAAATTTTTTTTCGGTTGGGATCAGGGATGCACCCGGGAGTTTGGGGAAGGAGAGGAAGGGAGATGCGAGAGCCTTTTTTGTCTCTTTCGATCGAGGTCCGGACTTGTTTGTATTGCTTCTCTGAGGGGGAGGTGTACGCTAGGGAATCCTCTCCACTGGGGATAAAGGGTTACCTTTAGGACGTCATGGGGGCGGTGGTACTGGGCGTTGATAATATGGACACTAAAGGGGCCTGGTCAGTCAAAGAGAATCACGACCTTTTCCCATCCTACTGAAACAGCTGTCTTGAGCAGGTATCGAATTGGGATCTTCGTCGGATAGACCACGGTCAAGGAGTCTCCGCCGCTGGTGGTAAGAGAAAGGCGTTAACATGCTTGTTCGGAAGAGAGAGGAGTCTATTCTATGTTTGTTGGTTGAAAGAGGCTTGGAAGGGGGCACCGCCCAATTGTGGGAAGAAGGGGCTGGAAGGAGGAAATTGGCTGTTAGGGTAGACTGGAGAGGGGGCTCTTCTTCAAACCAGCACGATATGGAAAAAAGGAGCGAACGCTCGGCAGGAGAAAATCAAAAAAGGGAATGAAGTGCGAAGGAAAAAGTTCTGGGTCGAAAGAGGAATCAGGGTCGTTTCCTTGTCTTTTAAAAAGGAGAGCGGTGGATGCGGACTTGGTGTGAACGTAGGGGGACTGGAAGGAGGCCTACTGGCGTATATCCTCCTGAACTGGTTATGATCCAGGGAATAGTCAAGGGCTTAGGTCGTACTGGAAGGGGGGTGGGGGAGAGTCGTGGGGGGTGTAGAGGGAGGGAAAGTAACACTCTGTCTATTTAGTGAGGGGGGGAGGGGGTCCTCACGCTGCCATCTAGACTGTTGGGTGCTGATAAGACCGAAAAGGCTTCTTTTAGAGTGCTCTTTGGTTCTCCAATAGGGGGGCTTATGGAGTGGCAAGTATTGAATTCTGAGCACAACGTTGGGGTGCAAGTGACCGCACAGGAAAGAAAAAAGAAAAATTAGGTTCCCTCATGTTGTATTGAGAACAATGCGTGGGTCATGAGGTTAACAGAAAATTGGTTCTTACGGCGATTCCTACTTGCACTATAATAGGATTAGGCGGCCCGAGATCGTTAAGTGATTACACAGGGTCTGAAAGTAAAAAGGAGGAGGTTCGCTCGGCGCAGCGATGCAGCTCTGCACCGGGGGAGGTCTAAAGGCTTGCCGGGGGGATCAGGTGGCTCACATTGGGGACGGATGCTTGTACACAGGTGTCAAGAAAAAAAAAAGGAGGGCCTTCCCCACTAGAATCCAAGTTAAAAAAGGTGATGAAAACAGCAACTGTATCCACGGGAAGAATGTTAGAGGAATAACGGCCAATTCTGCGGACCGTCTGCGATTTGTGGCTCCGCCTATATGTCAAGGCAGAGTTTTCCGGTGCTGTCGCGGGTTGAGGGACCATGATCGAGACGAACAGCTGAGTGGGACTGCGTTTCTAATTTTTTCCTCTAAACTCTCGACAGAGGGAGAAAGGGAGGGAGTAGAGCAAGACGGCCGTTGTTTTCGCCTGGTGCGGAAAATGTATGGGTTGGGGAAAATTCAAAGAAGTGACATTAAGGGGGCAGGAATTTGCTTTTACAAGTCTTGTTAGCAACTTGGAAACTGTACGGCGGGTTGTTTGGATGTTGGGTGTTCGTGGGGGATCTAGGAGGTGCGTCTTGATACTGCGTGAACGGGAAAGGGGGTGGGTTTCGCGGTGTGTCGGTGGCGTGGGGAAGTAGACTGGTCCCGGTTTCCTACGGAGAGTTGGTGGGTAAGCTTCTTGAGAAGAAGCGGTATCTGCGTTCTGATTCTGCAAAACGCAACAGGGAATAGTGAACCATTCGGGTTCCACAGGTCGAGCCAGGTGTGGAGAAAGTTGTTGAGGTGCTGGTGTTGGACGTTCTTATCCGAATTATGGAGCGGAGGGGTTTATGAGTTTTAGTTCGGCCGGAGACGGGAAATACTGTTTTGTAGGCTGCTCTGGTGTTCACTGGTAGGGCCAGGGCGTGGCGTTTTCAGGAGAGGTTCTGTGTCGGAAGTAGTCCATTCGGGGGTGTGGGTTTTACCTAGAAGGGAAAGAGTCCTTTCCCTAGGCCGGGAAAGAAAGAAGTTGCTAATTGGTGCGACGTCTGTTGGAAATGTTTGTCATGGGTTTTTTAGAGGCAGTCTCGCGGCCAGATGGGGTCAAGCGAGGGGGCGGGACAGTTGATGGCGCGGTTGTAGAGCGCACGGGTGTGGAAAACGTTGCCGCACTATGTCCGCGGTAAACCATGTCATATCTACCGGGTAAAGGGAAGAAGATTTAGATCCTTTAAGCTTGTGAAGACGGGTTTCAATATCCGCGGAAAGGTGTCCATTTCTTCCTCTTGAGGGAAAGTAAAGCGGGGGAAGGAAGGGAGCTGGGGTTTGGAGGGTGGTATTTTTCGCGTGATTGACGTGGGTTGCCAACATTTTCAAATCCACTTTTTCTGGAATTTTATGTCGTGGTAAAATTGCTCCCGATTTGCTTTCCGTGTGAATTAGTTCCGGTCGTCATTGGAGGGAGGGCGTTTGAGAACCAATAGCTAGTGATTGTAGTTATACTGAAAGACGGTAGAAGGCTCGATCCGCGGGGAATTCGTCAGCCTGAGTTAAAAGTGGATTTCTAGGAATAGATTCCTTCTTGTTCCCAGGAATCGCATAGTCATTTTGTTGAGGATCTAGTTTTTCTTAAGGGATGCCTCGTTAGACTCTGGTACGCTTTTTCTAGACCGGTGCACGCGCGGGCTTGCCCTTTCACAGTCAATGGTTTTGGGGGAAAGTTTGACAAGTGGGGAAAATAAGGGTTTTAAGAGACATGGGGGATGATTCTTTTTACTATGGGGGAGGGGGGAATTGGGGTTTTTTTCGGGTAGAGCTTCTATGGTGGTCACGGTAAGCCGGAGGCTGGGGTCATTTTATTGCGGCGTGGGTTCGGTTGGAAAATCTACGGACGGGCTCTCTATCTAGAGTGGAGAGGCAACGGAAGAGGATGTTTCAGCTTTTTGCTCTTCAAACCTAATTTGTTTTTTAGGAGTTTCGTTCAAATTCCAAAGGTGGGGGAGAGGTGTTGGTCCGCGGTTAAAATGACTTCACGAGAGCGTTGTTAGAAAAAAAGTGTCATGGGGGGGGTGGGAGGGAGAAGGGCCGAGACCTTCTTTGCAAAATGTTGGGAAGGCAGTTGGTTCTTTCCGTTAAATTGACCCAAAATTCGTATTCGTGTGGGGAGAGGGCCGTATATGCAGTGCGGAGGATTTGTTTCGGGAAAACGGGAGCGTTTCTTTAGTTGATCGCTTACTCCTATTTTGACAACCTGAGCATTCTTGAGCCAGTGTAAAAGTCTCGTAGCATGATTGGTGAGGGATCTGGTTTGAGTTTCTTTATTTCTTTTCTGTTTTGTGTCGCGGTTTATAGCTTTTTGGGTATATTCTCTTTAATTGGGGTAAGTGGGGACTGGTTCTGACCTTGACGTCCACTTATGGTGGGGGTTCTATATAAAACTCATTTGTATATAAGAGTGGAAGAGCTGATTTACTTTTCTTGTGTGTTAAAAAATTATTTGAAGTTTTCGATGTTGTGGTTGTGTGCAAAGATAATTGGGAACTCAAGCAAAAAGCTTACTCTGGATTGATGAAAAAACTTGAAGGTAATAATGGAACTTGAGTTTTTTTCGCCTTGTAGTTGTACCTCTGAGGGAGAGATGAACCCTGTTATCGAACTTAGAGGGTATGCAAAAAAGGGAGAGGAAATGTCCGTAGTTGGTCGAGGTTCTAGGAGGGCCAGGGGTAATGTGGACCGCGCCTCTGTTGCGGGAACTTGGAGTTTGGGAAGCCTTGGTTGTGCAGTGGGGTTCATCTGGAAGAGCCCGTGAGGTGACCTAAGGATGTAGATGTCTTTAAGGGGTAGTTGTCCCTTTTGCCACTGTTTGAAGCCTATACTTGCAGGAAAAATCGTTTGTAGACGTTTGTTTTAGCTGACACAACCTTTGGAGTGGTCCAGATGGTCTGAGACTTTTGAGCGGTGCATGTTCAATCGGTCTGGAAGTCAGGTTACGTCTTTTTTTTAAGGCTTTGACGAAGCCGTTGGGCGATACGTTGCTAACTTCTGATTTTTGTTTCGGTCTAAGCTCATTTCTATCTATGTGTCGAAGAAGGAGGTTAGTTGGGTCAACCCCGGAGTCACACTTTAGTTCTCCTTTAAGTCCTTGTGAAAAAAGGGAGAAGTCTTTGCTCTGTTAGAAGACTTGTAACAGTCAAAAAAGCAAAAAGAGAAACGGTTCCTCGTGCCATGGTTCTTGGCCATCGTGTCAAGGTCAATCCGGTGTTTAAGTCATGTGATAAGAGCACCTGTTCGTGTGGGTTAGGGCAGAGAGAAGGAAGGGTCCACTGTTGTGATGTGCCCTTGGGTTAGTACGCCTAGAAAAACAAATTTTTGTGTGAGGGGGAGAAGGGCCGTGTGAGGAACTCGGGGGGCAAGAAGCGGTCACTCTAGGATAAAATTAAACCCTCTTCTCTGTACGTCTGGTTTTGTTTTGGTTCGTGGGGACGCTTCACTGACCTTTTTCGTCATCTAGTGGGGGTGTTTCTGTGTGGTCTCCTTTTTGCTTTTGCTTTCTATCGCTACTATTGTTGACAGTTTCTGTCTCAGGTTTTCTCAGCTGTGAGATCTGCACATCACTATGGTTTCAACAAGATAGGTGTCCGCGCTGGGAAGGAAGGCCAATTGGAGATTTTGCCGTGTGGTACGAAGTGGGAAGCGAAGAGGTGCGGTGGTTCAGAAAAGCTGTGCCACTGGACAGAGCAAAGTGCCTGGGATCGGGTGGGGGGAAAATGCATGGGAGCTTAAGAGAGGAATATGGTTAGAATGGTCTCCGTGGACCTGAGAGCAACCAAAGGACGCTTTGTCCGCAGAAGTGTTGAAGTCCGAGGAAAAGGGGAACAAATGGCCTTGGCTCCAACACGCCTCTTCTCCATTTCAATGGATCATTTCAAACGATATTTTGTAAGCGTAAAAAAAGAACAGCTGGATTCGGGGTATTCGGTGACGGGACGGGGGAGGAAACTGGTCGTGCTGCTGGGGGGCGTGCGTTTGTATCGTTTGGTTCATGTTTGTTCTTGGTTTTTTTTTCTTGGTTTTGGGGGTGGGGTGGCGATCTAAGATGACTGGGGGGGACTCTGTCCATTTTTCCTACTTCGTTGACCTTTTGCAGGTGAGATATTTAAAAGAAAGGCCTCTTCGATCCTTTTGCATTAATAAAACCGCAGGGAGGCAAACAAGGATTTTCATCTTTCAAGAGTCCAAAAAAGACGTCGTCCCAAGGAAGGGGAGAAAACGACACCGGTGGTTGTGTTGGTTCCTCGCCGGCGAACGTTGGGAAAGAGTGCTTGAAGGCCTACACTTTGAAGAAAAGCGGATGCGGGAGGGAGGTCTGGAGAAAAATCACGGTGAGCCTCCTCGTCCATGCATGGGCCAGGGGAGTTGGAAGAAAGTATCTACGCGGGTGGGCTTTTCTAAACTATTGTATTTTTGGTATGCGTGTTGTGTGTAGGGTTTTCGGCAAATGGCCGTTTTTGGGTTGTTCGACTGAGGACAAGGGCTGTTCACTTGAAAACTGTTTTTTATATTGTCCTTGTCTTCTTTTTGACTTAGTTTGTCGGTTTGCGCCCCGTCCTGATCGTTTTCGCCTTTCCCGGCCCGCTCGCTCCGTTCTATCCTGGTTACATACTTGGGGTCATGAATTTGTTTTTCAAA
>Ga0179591_1176260_pt1 | contig 23814 bp, 31 predicted proteins | sample CZOMad2_1_08_16f_FD_182891 | JGI IMG/M metagenome (GOLD analysis project Ga0179591, IMG submission 182891) | Vadose zone soil fungal communities from Angelo Coast Range Reserve, California, USA - CZOMad2_1_08_16fungal (PacBio error correction) | ecosystem: Environmental > Terrestrial > Soil >...
CAAAGACCTGCTAAACACTCCAGCACGCCGTGGATGAAGAAAATTCTCATTGGTGTCATAGGTTATCTTTCTGTATAAAGGGGGAACTTTTGCGTCTCAGCATGGACCCGGAAAAATCACTACCGCGATAAAGAACGGGTTTTGGGGTAGTCTTGTAGGCACAATATGGGGTAAAACAAGTTTTGTAACGCGAAAAGGTCTCCATCACAGAACAAAAGGATAGGGCGTACTCGTACAAGGACTAAACAGTGTTTGAAGGAGCTCCGCCTTTGCTACTTAGAGTGGGGGGGGACCGCACCAAAAAAGTCACCCCACAATAAAAGATTTCAGAAAGGTTGCAGGCCCCAACCAAATTTAGGACTGAAAAATTAGAAAAAGGGTCGCGAGAAAAAGAAACCCGAGGAGAAAAAGCGAAGTTCTGCCAATAGGAGAAACGAGAAAAAAAAATGGTGGTGACGAGGCCATGGGCATAGGAGCAACAAAAGGATTACGACTACAGGAGACCGTAGATCTTTGACAGGGTTAGGGGAACGAGGGTTACGGATCTTGAAGAACAAAGGGGGGGCGCGAGGCCGGTGGGGGGGGAGTGGGGAAAAAAAGGGTTCGGAGCGAGATTGAAATGGGTTTAAAAAAGAAAGACGGATGTAAATCAAATCGGGGGAGTAGTCCGTTGGATTGGTTGCAAGGGGAAAAAATGGAGAAGGAGAGAAGGGCAAACCTAATATGAGTTGGAAAAAGAAAAACCCTGACGGGTTGACCGGCAAGTAGTAGAAGAAGAACCAGTCAGAAATTTTCCTGGGGCCCAGGACGGGGAAAATACGGGAAGTTGAGGTTGCTCAGAAAGAACGGAACTTTAGGCGTGGAAGAAACATGCAGAGAAAGGAGGGCTTCTTTTATCAATATTAGGTGGAACAGAAAACACGTGGGCAACCATGGGAGAGCCCGCCGAAAGGATTAGGGATACAGAATGGACTGAGTTGATCCTCAAGTTAGAGGCGACGGAAGCTAGGGGATGCCTAGGCCTATCAGGATTGTGGGTGGGGGGGGGTACCTTCCTACCAATCGATACTTAGGAGACCAATTCCACACTGGGCAGGAGACAAGGTAAATAAGGGGGGAAGCGACAGGAATTGGGGGTCTCACTGGGGCAACACCTACTACAAAGGTTGAGTGAGTTGGGTCTTATTTGTAAACTCAAGAGAAGTTGGAAAGGCAAAGAGTTAATGCGTCCATTTTGCTATTAAAGAAATAACGAGAAACCGCAATCTCGAGAAAAAAAAGAAAGGAGATTCAGGCTGGAGGGCATCAATAGGTAGAATCCCTTTCCATAGACGGCTAAGAACAATGTCCGCAGGTAAGAGAGGTCACATGACCGGAGTTTACAATAAAATAAAAAAAAGAAAGAGGTTGCCAAATGAGAAAAAGTTAAGGAGAAACAAGTGGGTCTGGACCGTGCTCAGGGTTACAGTTTGCTGAGGAAGATCATACAGACCCGCAGAGGGTCTTGGGCTTTACCACCACAAAAACTTAACCGCGGGCCCAACCAGAGCGTCAGGTGCCGACGGGAGCGTCAAAATTAGAAACCAGAGGAAACACATGCGGTCTTATCAGCCTTAGCGGGAGGAAAAAAAAAGGCGGTGCCAACTTGTTACGAACCATGCGCAAAATCCTGCAAGTGCTAAAAACAGTTCGACATTGCAATGAACTATCAAAGGCCAGCGTTTCGTTAAATGAGCAGGAAAGAAATCAGCCGTAAAGATTGGCTCCCACCGAGGAAAAAGGTTAATTAGTACCGGAGGTAATCAATTCCCTAAGCGAAAAAAAGACAGTAGGGTCGGTCAGGGGAAGGGCGCGGAGGTTTGCCAGAGAGCCATCGAAACGGCAGAAAGAACAACCGCAAAGAAGGGGGGAAACGTGGTAAGCTGACACGTTGGGCGGGAGGTCTAAACAAGGGTCCAAGGCTCAATAAAGACCCAAACTAAAAGCACAAGAAACGCGAGTGTCAGGAAGGAATCGTCAAAATCTTAAACTAAACTGGAAAATAAAAAGAAAACCGGAGGCCGTAATAACCATAGGCAGAAAAAAAATGACACAAACAGCGTAGGAGTTTCAATAGAAATGTTCAGAAGATGGGGCCCTAATAAAGAGGGTCGAGTATTAAATGGTGAAAGATTTTTTCAACAAAATTGGGAAAAGGCCGACTTGGGGGGGGCGAGTAAAAACATTTGCTCTGGTCGGGGTGACAAAGTTCTTGAAAAAAGGGGCGCTCGACTAAACCTGACAAAAGTCAGCGGTGACGTGGTACCGATTCCGGACTGACAAAGGTGGGTCAAGAAGAGGTATTGAGAAGGGAAGCACCCCCAGGTGGTCAAAAAGGCAGAGAAAAGTGTGGGGGGGGTAACGGGATGGGAAGGAAAGTCTGCCATTTGCTGCGCAAAAAAAAGGGAGGGGAAATCAGACAGACTTCACATTAGCAAATAAAAATGGGCGCCACCTCGGCGCTACAAAAAACTTGCGTTAGAGGAGCGGCAGGAGAATCTTTGGGAGGCGAATGGCGGCTGAAGGGTTTTGGGAAGAGAGCGGTGATGATGGTCGGATAAAAAATGAGGTGGGGGAAAAAACCGCATTAGGGACGCAGGGGGGTGCGTGAGTTACTATGTCAGTCAGGGGGATAGAAGGATTGAGTGGCACTACGGACGGATCTGCCAAACGAACGGGTCACGTATGCCGAGCAATGACTGGGAAGCAACGCCGACTTACTAAAGGCTCCGAAGGTTCCCAGGTGGAGAAGAAGAATTTAGTCGGGCCAGGGGGGGGAGAAAACAGGCGGGGGTGAAGGTTGAGGGGGTGGATCGGGATAACTTTAATGAGGGGCGACGCTGGTGGAGGGAGGTTGGGGCTAGATGGCGTTGGGGATCGAGAAGAGCGGTGAAGTTTATCGAAAAGCTCCGACCGCGGGCCTGAGGGCTTTGGGTTCCAACAAGTCCTACCAAAGCGGCAGGGCCTTGTTGGGGCCAAAAAGGAAGGCGACCGGTGATTTGGAAAAAAGGGGCGATTAAGTTAGGAAAGGCTTGGATCAGGTGAAATGGGAGACAGAGACGAATGTCGGGTGTCTACGGTTATAGATCAAGGGGGGAATTCCAGTGGGGTCGTATCCTTCTTGGGGTAGAACCACCTACTAGAGGCTGCTGATGACCGGCCTGATGTTATTCTTCCGGAGGTGTTGATTTAGGATTTGTTGGGGGGGGGGATCTGGTATTAGGTGAGCGTATTACAAGTTGCAGAAGGGATTGGAGGAGCGGGGGGGGACCTCCATTTTTCACTGAGTACCGTGATGCAAAGGAGGTTGGGGGGAAACTTTCGAGATACGGGGTCGGCGAGGCCGTTGGGGTAAACTGAGACCAGCCGTGGTGGGTTTGGGGGGGATAAGGTGGAGAATTCCTCGGGAGGATCACGGAGAGTAAAGGCTTCGTCATGCGTAATAAAGGTAGAGAGTTGGGGGGAAGAGCACTTCTATCCGGGTCATTATTGGGGCCGGACGGAGGGTGGGGGGGGGGACTTCGTGAACTGAATAAGGGGAGGGCGGTATCGGAAGTGGGGGAGCGCGGTACTTGGGCAGCTATGTACCATCTACCGTGGGAGTGGGGAAAAGTAAGTTTTTACCTGGAGAAAAAGGAGGAGAATCGGGAATGAGAACTCTTTGTTAGTAAGGGGGGGGGGTGATCGATGATCAGGGAAGAGGTATTTAGTGCGATGGAATTATTCCGGAGAATTTTTCAGGGAGGGGGAAGGCTTTGTCTGTTGGCTTTTCATTTAGAGAGGGAGAAGGGGGGTTACGTCGAAGGACGTTGAGAGACGCCCCGGGGAGAGGCTTTAGGGGGGGAAATGTGCCTGGCATGAAATTCTACTGAGCAGTCAAAGGGAAAGCAATGAAAGAATTGGGGGGGAGTGTGGTAACGACTTCAAGTGGGCTTCGACGGAGGGTTGGGGCGTGGCGAACGGCATTGTATATGACAGAGGGGTGGAACTCGTTTTTGCAGTACGTGTGGTGACGACGCGGAAGAGGAGCTATAACACAACCTTAGGAGTAGTAAAAGAGGACCTCCACTCGTCGAAGAAAAACATCGGTACTTACTACATGGACAAGAAGAAAACTCGATCGAGTCATCTCAGCTCTTCGCCTCGCCGCAGGCAATTCCTAACCCCCTCATCTTGGGGAAAAGCACGACGCAGGAGGGTAGTTCATGGACTCGGCTCCGTCAATCCAGGAAGAAAGGAGCCTCAACTAAAATCTCCGTTGGCCGAAAAAAACCTGGAAGATCAACGAATTCGACGGGGGAAAAAGAAAGAAACCTCCTCTCCCTCCCCTCCAAGGAAAAGAACCCGTCGCCGGCACCCTCGCTATAGCTCGATAAAACGAACGGGCACCCTCTCTGGCATCCACAAAAGAACAAATTCTCCAAAATCGTCTTGCCAGCCAAAGAAAATAAGCCGTTTCCCTTCTCAGGGGGAAAAAAATCCAAGACCCTGGGAAAGGTGGTACACAGATCGTCAACAGACCGAAATGGAAGAAACGCGCCCACTTACGATACCTACCTCGAATACTCCTCTCGCCACCCCCTCCGGGAGACCCACTTCATCTACACTTAGCAAACCGGAAGAGGGGGATCTGCCACACTCGTAGCGGACGGGATTTATACTAGTAAAAGAAGCAATCACGGCCTAATACTAGGTCAGCCACTGATAACAACTTCGGAACGCAATTCCACGGCACTAAGACCACCAAATCCCGCTCAAACCACTGCTAAAAACAACCGAAAAATCAAGTAATCATCCAAGGCCGTCTCCTCAAGGAAAGGCGCCACCCTCGGTCAGTCTCTCACCTGATCCTCACCAGACATAAAAAACCAAAGAAACCTCACCAAGCCATATCCGGAAGTAGCAGCAATAATCGTAATTCTTCGTCAAGGCAAACGAAAGCACCACTGGACCGTCACCTCTCGGTATAGAAAACGCAAAAGAAATCGCCGCTGTCGCCCATCCAGAATAACCCGAAGAACTAGGAGCCACTTGTCCGAAAACAAATCTCCTAAATGGAGCCGATAAAAACTGAAGACGGACTATTGGGAGGACTAATACTAAATATGCCCTCACGGCACGAGGGGGAGGGGCTCGTCTAGAAAGTAAAAAATCATACTCCCTAAGGATCACCACGTCCATATATCGAACCAGTCTCCCCTCAAAGGAAAAAAATCCAAGCTAAAAGGAAACGCTACCGCCGACGGATCGGGGCCCTGGCCAGAAAGGGACGAACTCTCCTCCAAGAACTGTACAAACCGGTTACCATCTGGAGCAGTTGCGGAGAGAAGTCCCATAAGGCGACAGAAGAAACCGTCACCGTGCGCGAACTACCGAGATATGGCGGCACGCAACCCACAAGGGATCCTCTGTACAAACGGCCTCCATACCTCAACGGGGTTGCCACTAAGGGGAAGGAATCACCCTCATTGCCTTCGAAATACTGGCCACAAAATAACCGGCGCCATAGGGACAAAACGGAAAAGCAACCCTACAAACATCGGACAGTCCAGAAAACTCCATTGTCATATATGCTCCTCCTTTTGCGTGGGTGATTCGATGGGGGGGGAGGCTTAGCAAGTTTTACCTCTTGGGTGCGTCTAGATGGCGGGAAAAAATTCCGGCCTCACGACAAATCAGAAAACTTTCTGAATTTAGACTTGAGCATGGGGCAGAAAGCTCAACCGCACAAACAAAGGCGGATAGCGAATAACGGAACAGCTGACGCAGGGTTTTGTCGGCAACCGCCGAAGACTTGTGGAAAAGAAACTGAAAAGTTTCAACCCTAAAGGGGGAAAAAGAGGGAGAAGTCAGAAAACCCGGTGGAGGGCAAGAAAAGGGGGGAAAATGCGGAAAAAAGCGGGAGAAGGGACGATTCCGCTGCCTTATCGGCAGTCCCCCTGGCTCTTAGCAATCGACGCTGTTGGGGACGGGGAAGGGCCTCCATCTGGGTTATTATAAAGAACAGACCGGAGATCTGGAAATGTGAGTTTTGGAAAGGGGGAACTGAGGCACAAAAAATTGCTTTTTTAGTTGTAGGTCTGTCGGGGGGGATGGAAAGGGGGGGGAAAATTGATGGGGGAGGTACAAAAGTCAAATCTGATTTATTCCTGTTTCGAGGGGTAAGAAGAGGGGGACAACCCCTAATTGCAGGAAAGGAAACATGAGGTTGACCGGCCTTAAAAAGGGGGAAAATCAGTTAGTTAGGGACAGTCAGAATTGCCTGCCCTTAGAAAAAGGTAGACTTTACGGAGAGGGGGGGGATGGATGGCTCATAACGCAAAGACTGGCGGCGGTTACCACTGCAAGTCTAACTTAGTAGGTTAAAAAGAGCAAAAAGAAACAATATTAGAGGAGTTAGTGGGAGACAGTGGAGGGTAACCCTGCCCTTGGGAAGGGCCCGAAGGGGAGAGACAGCATGTGCGACTGTATTTGCAATCCGGTGACATCTAGAGTAAAGGGGGAAAAACCGACTCGAAAATATGGGCCCAATGCTAACAGTTAGGTTTGGTTGTAAAACATACAATCGGAGCGGGGGGGTAGGGAGTAAACGGGACTGAGACCGGGGGAAAAGAAAAGGGCAATCAGGCTGAGATTTGGGGGGGGAGAAGGGCAACCCTGAAAGTAGAAGCGGGAGTGATAAAAAAGCGTTAAGAGGGGAAACTTCGTGGTGAAAAAGCCTTCCTGGGAAATGCGGCCATGTGGGGGGGGCGGACAGAGAGGAAGGGACTCTAAGAGGGCAAAGGCAGCTATAAAACCCCAACGAGGAGATGAAATAGATGCTTCAGGCTGGCAAGAGTAATCCTTCCAGAAAGCTATTCGCGGACTAGGCAAACGGCAGAAGGTTAAATCAGGCAGTTGGGCACCTAGAGTTTTAAAAAATCCGAAAACCTCATCCTCACAAGCGGCGGCATCCTGAGGGGGCAACAAAATGTTAGAAAATGACGAGGACCGTATGTGTCATTGACCGGGTCAATCAGGGTGAAGGGGATGGGTGTTAAAAAAGAAAGCAACAAAAAAGTACCGTAAAGTCTTGGGTCATTCACCAAAACAAACTAAAGATATTCGAGTGCCCACCCAGAAGCGGAAAAATGTTGGCACAAAAGGTGGGAAGAGCCCTCTTCTTCAAAGAGCCAAGGCGAAAACCTGTCGGCGGGAAAGAGTACACATTGGACAGGTGGTGGACACCCGTCGCACCCTTTAAAAGACTCCTGCTCAAATATTGAAAGAAAAGTTCGCCGGGCATTCGGTATCCACCCGGAAAACGTGAAACGAAGAATCAAATCTCCGTAAAGAATGTTGGCTCCAACGGCAACAGGAAAAAATTTAGGAAATTCCGGAAACTGTAGTCTCCGCTAAGGGAAAGTCTGCATCAACAATTACGGTTAGTTGGTGCACATCTAAGGCGCCGTGGCGTCAACGAACAAGGAACTCAATAGGTGACGTGTAAAAACAATTCAAACAAGGGTGCGTTCGTCTCAACACCGCCAGAGAAGAACGCGAACTCCAAAGCACCACCGCCAGGCAGAGGAGGGGAGTGTGGGGGAAAGGAAAATCGGAAAATAAAAGGAAAAAAAAAGCTGGAAAGGGCTCCGTATAAACACAGAGAGGAGTAAGAAAGGCCATGACTAAAAGTCACGCGTGCGCAAAAGCATCCGAGGGGCCGAAAGAAGAGGAAGATACTTGGGAGGAAGAAACAGCTGTTTTCAGACTGGTGGAAAAGTAGGCCGAAAAAAAAAAAAAAAAAAAGGTTATGGCTACGGTGGGAGGAAAAAAGTTTTTTCGCACCCAAGGAGAACTCGAATAACAATGCAGTCACCGCGTGGACGTTGACAAAAAAAAAGGGGCTTCTCCGCCTGTGCGGTAGACCTTAGCGGTCAGAAAAAAAAAGGGAAACAATACGGTGACGAAAGAAAAATTCAAGAAAGTGTCGGTGAGCCGCTGGATGAGGCCAAGAAAACGGAAAAAGGAAGGGGGCCACAAAAAGCGGAAACTCTTGAAGAAAAACAATCGCAACTCCACCAAGTAAAAAAGCCACCACCGCTGCACGGCACACGCGACGGCTTCGTGGGAGCGGCCTTCTCGGAGTGGAGCCTGGACGGCGGGGCTTTTACAGAGGGAGAAGGTGAGGGCTGAGAGAAGTCCTGGGAGATGAGGTGATTGCCTCCGTATTGAGCCGCAAGATGGAGGGTGCTATGGCCGAGGGAGGGGTAGGTGCGGCAAAGGGGTAGAGGTTCGGAAGGGTAGCGGAAGGTGATTGTCCTGGGAGAAGAGCCATTCTTGGGAAGCAGCGCCTACGTAAAGATCGTCCGGAACCCGGTGGACCATTTGGGAGAAAGGGGAGGACTTTGTATCTATTGGCAAGGGATGTTGGGGGAGCGGGAAAGGTGAGTGAGGTAGTGGCTGATCTCCGGGAAGCGATGGGGGAGACTCTGGGAGTGAGGGTGCGATGGCGGGGGGGGATCGAGGCAGAGGGCGTAAGGGATTTAACGCCTCTACGAATAGGTGAACCGTGAGGTCCGTTTTGGGGTCGAGGATCAATCCAATCGCCGGATGCCGGTGGAAGAAGGAGTCCATCCCGGCGAGGGCTTTTTAAGTGACGCTGAATGTGGGAGTAAGGGCGGGGAGGCGGACATGGCTAAAGCGGGAAGATGGCACCGCATGGAATCATAGTGGGGAAGGGAAAGTGGGGCGTATCCTTCACTGTGGTGTCTTAAAAAACGGGACCTCCGAAAGAGCTTCTTAGAAGCCGGAGAGGGGATTCTTGCCTTAGAAAATGGGGGGGGGGAACATGGGTGTTGGAGAGTCTGGTAGGAAAAATATGAATCGGAGGGGTGGCGTAATAGAAGTCAAGCCATGTTCGCTGACCGTGAGCCGTGAGTTGAAAAGTCTGCTGACGACGGTGTGGGGGGGCATCGGCAGCCGGGCGGAAACTCGGTTGGACCCAATTGTTTGATCCGGAACGCATGAATCTGGTATGCCTGTGCTCGTAGGCTTCAGCAGAGGGGGAACAGCGCTAAAAAAACAAACACGTAGTTTGTGGAAACAAAAAACCCGGGCTCCGGGGGTCCGAGAGGGGGGAAGGATTCGGAGTCTACGGGAGAGCTGCGATTAGATCGGGTCCGGGGAGAAGGTGGCCGGAGAGGGTACCATCGACCGGGGGAATTGTAAAGGAAAGAGTAGAGTACTGGAAGGCGGCACAAGGATGCGAACGGTTGGCATGGCGGATCGAAGGAAGGGTGACCACGTGAGGGGGGGGACGGAAGGGGATATGGAGAAGGGTGAAAGAAAAGGGGAGAGGGGCGGTGGCGGTTGCCGGATTATATTAGAGATATCCGTTTTTGTGACGTCGTAAGGCGGGTAGAGAGGCCGGGAAACGGCGAGGAGGTGAGGTGGACAAGAGTAAAATGAATGGACCGGAGACCGGGACCTCACATTTAAAGAAGGTTTCTGTCGCGGTGAGATGTGCGGGCGACCGGCTTGGGAGGAAGCGTAGATTACGCGAGAATGGAAAAGGTCAGAAACCGAGGGAAAAGAACTCTTCCGCGGATCTCTCAACAACACCAACTTATTAAAAGAGAGATACGAAAGAAATCTGGACTGACTACTACTCAAAAAAAAGAAAGTCAAGACTCACATCCGTCGCCCCCAAAAGGGCGAAAATACACCCAAAACGCAGACACTCGAACAATTCTTCTGGAACCGTCGCCTTTGGCAGCGAGCTAGCACGAAACACCGCGCGGGGCCTAAAAAAGGCCCCGAGAAAGCCTGAGAAAGTCAAAAAAAAAAAAAAGAAAAGGAAGGAACAATCGACGAAACGCCAACAAAAGAATGCGACGCCCCTTCTACGCCAGCAAGATCGCCTCCCGCCACAAGAAAAGAAAAAACCCTCTCATGGGAAACCACCAAAAACCGTCGCCCAGAGTAACGGGTAACCGCCGCCAATCCAGCAAACGAACGAGGAAAATCGTCAACAATCCAAAAAAGGAAAGAGTCACACCAGCAGAAGCAGAACCAATTGACGATACCGAACTCGAAGTCCATCAATAGACGACGAGCCCCCCTCACAAACACCCCGGAATAGCAAGACGAAGTACGCGGCGAAAAAAAAAACGAGAAGGCAGCTGTCACTACGCTGCCGGAAGGATACGAAACACAGGCCTCAGAAGATGAAAAAAGGAGAAAGGGACCCCAACGCTGGCATCCAGGAACGCCAATAAAGAAAAACAGGCCACCACAGACAGCTCGCGTAAGAACCGGCGCAAGAACTCACCGGCATCAGGATGGAGCAGAACAAAGGAAAAAAAAAGCAGACGACACCGGCCCTAATAGGGGATGCTCAACCTAGAAGACCAGAAGCCACAAAAAAACGACAACCCGATCCCACCTCCTCCGATCCGTAATCAGCAGCAAAAAAAGGCAAATGATGCGTCCCTGCAGCAACACTCACACTGAACGTCAAAGAGGAGCTCAAAATTTCGGAAAACGTAACATCGCATAAAAGAAATAATTCCGCCTCCCCTCCGAAGACGGCAGCGCACTGTTCAAATCACCGAAGACGGACAGAGAGAAAAAGGAAGAAGAAAGGAAGACGACTAAACATCAAAAGCCCCTAAAAACGCGGTCGTGAAGAGGATAGATGTGAAAACCGCCTACGCCCTCGGAATCGACCGAAATCGAGACGAAAACAAGAGGAGGAACCTCAAGAAACCCCTCTAGACAAGCCACTACCCACTTCATAAAGCACCACTCGATACCCGGGGGGGCCCAGACTAAAACGTCGAAGAGCAACAAAATGGTCAACCGCGGCGAAGAGAAGGGGGAAAAATAAAGTGGCGACGAACAGAAAAACAGGTAACCGTTGCTCTACCAAAAATCTCGAAACTGCGGCAGAATACAGCCCGACAGGCCAAGCAAAGACCCCAGAGGCTGCTCACTACGAGTAAAGAACCTCATTGAATGGAGAAATCGCCGCCCTCTCAACCGATCAAACCTGCCGCGGCCAGGCTCAAAGGACAAAAGCTCCCCAAGGAAGCAGGACCGCCCGGGTACAAAGGCCGGGGGAAACGGAGTATGTCAAGTTTGGAATGCTGGAAATCAATTAAGGCGGGTTTTGCGTCGAATCCAAGGGAAAAAAGGGTTCCGGGCCACTAAAGAGAGCTCACTCACTTGGGGGGGAAAAAAGTAAGTTCATTCGTCAAAAAGAAATGTTTGAAACGCTAATTACCATAACCAACAAATAACAGGCGGAGATTCGGGCGGGAAAAAACCGCGGGTACTGCAGGTTAGGACCAGACCTCCGGGAGAAACTGAACGGGGGGGAGGAAAAACACTCCAGAAAGGAGCCACTTGATACGTCATAACCAGGTGTTCGGCCTCAAATGGAGGGTGAAAATTCTGAAAAAAAACTGTTGCGAGAATCCCGAGGAGACTGATAGGAATCGAGACCAAAAGAAAGGGTAACTGGGTGTGACTAGGCCAGTAAGTGAAGCTTAAACCTGGTTTATTACGAGCCGAAGGGAAAAGTAGGGGTGTCCGAATGGTGACGGTATTCTGAAGGGGAAGGCAAGAACGGGCAGGAAAGAGGGAATGGGAGGAGGGAAAAAAATGGGTTGTAGACCGAAAGCAAATTGAATGTGCCAAATCTTGGAGTATAATGTTTCGAGTTTTCACCGGGTAAAAGAGAAGGAAAAAAGAATATGAAGTTGACCTGAAAAAAGGACCAGCCTGAGGTCTAGACTAAGGGGGGGAGGGAAAGGGGCAAAGGACACCAGGTGGGGGCAAATCTTGAAAGTTTTAGGAGGGGATCAAAAGAATCATGGCTCGTTGATAAGACATGCAAGGAACGGAAGTGAACAAGAGGGGAAGAAGGAGTTTTTTAGGGGGGAAAGGACGTAAAACTGGGAAAACTGGACAGAGGGGGGGGGGAAAGAAAAACGAATGCGAGGAAGAAAGGCATGGATACTTAGTGCATCCTAATACGCTAAGTCGGGGCAACATTACGAAAACTGGGCACCTCTGACCTATCAGTTATGGGGGGGGGCCTACCAAAGGAACGAATGGGGGAGAGGAAAAAAGAACCAATAGACTGGAACCAGACACCTACGGTTTCAGACAAAATTTTTCGAAAGGGTTGAAAGGAGGACGAACGCCTAGTAGGAGAAATTTGGGCGGGTTAACTCGCAAGGTGGTGAACAAAAGCCTCCGTTAACTGCGGAAGGAGAAAAGAAAAGAGCAGAATGTAACCAGCAGCCGGGCTCTCAAAAAAAAACAACGGAGGTAGAAAAGAATAATGCCTGCTGGGCACAGAGTTAAGCATAACCTTCAGAGCGGCTAAGCCATGGCCGCAGTTAAAGGGGAGAGTTGGAAAGGATGGAAGAACGAAACCTAAACACAAAGGCGAAAGTTCACAAAAACATTGGTAAAAATGACGCACGGGAAAACCCTTGGTCTGTACGTTTCTCAAGGAAAGTGGGGGGAACAGACCAGCTCCCTTCCAGGGGCAAGTGACAACCAACAACTAACAAGGGGGAAGAGAAAAAAAAATCTTTACCCGACTTTAGCGTCCTCCTTAAATGGTACCAACTTCGGCGGGCTATCCACACCCTAGGCCAGAAAGTTTTACTCACATTAAAAAGAGACAAGGGGGGAAAGACAAGGTCTGAAAACGACCTCCAATCTTTCTTAAAAGACTCGCAATTGAAGAAAAACACAGGAAGAAGGAAAGGGGAGGATGGGGTGGAAATTAACCGAAAAGGGAGGGCCTCGGGGAAAAAAGCCGGGCACACACTCATGTTCAGTTCAGTAAACGGAATATATTTTTGAAAAAAAATAAAAGCCTTCCTCAGGGGCAAAACTCGAAACAGGAAAAAGCGGGTCACGCAAAAGGCAAGGATTCAGAAGAAAAGTTAAAAAAGAAAAAGAAACCGAACTCAAGGAAACCACCAAAAAGCGGCTGTGTGGCTTCAACTTTCAGAGCCGGCAAAGCAGAAAGGCTAAGTGGTCGCCCGGAGGCTCGTAAGAAGAAGTGAAAAGCTGCCAAGGGAATCGAAACAAAAAAATGCGCAGCCCCGGGCCATCTAGGGCAATAAGGAATCGATTGATTCTCGCAACAGATTGGGGTCAATGGGAAGCCGCAATGGGAAGGCCGAAACCGGGGTCGAAAGGAACGGCGCCTTTCGGGGAGTGGGAAAGGGAGGGGTCCAACCCGAAGCGCGATTCTAACCTGATCCCGCCGTGTGGATTTTTAACCGATTCCGAAAGCGAAAATGGTGTGGAGGTATTTATACCGGAAGGTTAAATGTTGGAAAGCAGGGGGAAGAAAAGAAAGAAAGGAAAAAGAAGAGCGCGGTGTGAGCACGGAAACGGATCCATTTCGAACCCAAAACGCTTAAACCGGGATAAACAGAAGAATCAAACTCCCCCATGCGGGAACACGGCGAGAACAAGGAGAGGGAGAGTTGGGGAGCTTCTCGATTTTTTGGAGGAGACCCGGCATCGCAGTTTTTGACGATGGCAAGGAGGAGGGCGGCGGAAAGGAACTGATGGTATTTCCCAACTTGAGTGAGACGAATCGTGAGTGGGGGGGGAGAGGCAAAGGGAATCGGAAACGTGGTTCTGCAGCCGTTCATAAGTCTTCTCGAGGAGTCGCACGTTGAACTTTTGGCAAAAGTGAGACGTCCCATGGTCTGTGAAGCAGCGAAAACACAAAGTCGACGGCCGGGGGAACCAAGGTGGATGGGGGGAAAGGTGTCTAGGCCTTATCGTACCAGGCGGTCGTCGGGGAATAGTTATTGGAGCTGATCGCAGGGAGGAGAATCTGGGGGGAAGGGGGAGGAGGGGCTGGGGGGAGAGAAGGAAGGTGCCTTTATAGACCCTCTACGCCCGTCTTGCAGTTAGGGGTAGTTGGTGATGTCGTAGTGAAGGAAAAAACAAAAAGTCAAAACGGAGGCCTTTTTTCGAAAGAAAGGAGATTGGAAGGGCAAGAAGAGACGGCGGGACGGCAAGAGGGGAGACGCAACAGGCGATGTCGTGTACGCAAAATGGAGATCAGATAGGGACGGTACCAGTGTTGTGTGCGTAGCTCTGTGGGGGGAACCGCCTACAGAGGCTGCGTATGTAAGGAGAGTCGTAGGGAACCGGAGATGGTTAGTCCTGGTGTTTAGAGGCTGTTGGCTAGGTACGGGAAAACAGGGGTGGCGTCCTGCGTGGGAGGGGAAAGGGAATGGCTTATGAAGGAAACTGGGGGAGAAAGGGAGCGTAACTCGGGATCTTGAGTTTGGTTGGCACTGAGGGGAAGGGGTCAGTTGGCTGTTTTAACTAAGGATGCAAAAGTGTTGCTCCTGTGGCGAAGAAAAGAGGGAAGGAAGGAGATTCTGAATCGGAGACAAAGAACTCATTTGTGGAGACACGAAATTGGAAGGTCTGGTTTCTTACGTGGCCGACCTGAGGGGTTAGCCGGGGCTAGAGATAAAACGTTCGAGGGCGTGGAAATGGAAAGGGCGAAAGGGGGGTCCGCGAGGGGAACAGAGGAAGGTGGGTATAATGGGGAAAAAAAAGTGTAGATAAGAGGAAGTTCCTGCAGAATGACGACCTCTTGGGCAACGTGTTGGGTTTGTCTGATCGCAGTAAGGGAATTGGCGGGAGGGAAGAATCCGAAGGTGCCGACGTGGCTACTAAAAGGGGTGGAGTGTCGGGGAGGAGAGGAGAAAAGGGAAGTTTTACGGCTGTAAGGCGTTCGAGAGTAAGGGAGGAAAAAAGGGTCTGGCTGGATTTTTTAACAGGCCAGACAATGCGACGGGTAACGAAATACTCCAGGGACTAGGGCGGCTTTTCATGGGAAGCGTGACGTTTTATTCGACCGGCTTGGGAAGAGAAGAATGAACAGAAGGTCTATTTGCACGGGAAAGTGGAGAATCCGCTGAGGAACTCTAGCTGATCTATAAGAAAAAGAAAGAGATAGAGATCCGCCGGCCGGGGGAAAAGAAGGCCGGTACGAAGAACTAACAAAAAGAAAAATACTTACGCGGCTCTCCATGCTGAAACAAAAAAACCATCCGTAGCCTACCAACGTCAGCGTTACCAACAAAAAGGGCCACCCTAAACGTCATTGGAGTATTGAAAAAGGGGAAGAAAAAAAAAAAACGCAAATTGGCACGCCGGCTGTTACATCCACGCAGCGACGGGGCCTAAAAGGCATAACAATTCTACTTCACCAAAAAGAGATCGGTGAACGACCCTCACCCGAAAAAGCCAAAACGGAAGAGGAAAAATCACTGTAACCTAGAGGCTCCGAGCCCAAACAAAGACTCACTGTCACCCTCTCCGTAGAACAGAACAACCGGCTGCCCCCAGCGTCGGAAAGAAAGTGCAAAAGAAGGCAAGATCGTAGAATGAATAAAAGTGGAATGGGAAACAGCGCGCACAGCCAAGCCTCCTCTCCAAAGGGAGCGTACCTCGCAGTCACAGAGTGGGAAAAAAGCGGAGCAAACTTCCTCTACCCGAAAGAAGAAAGCAAGAGCTCCACAAACAATCCGTGAGAGGAAAGCGCTGGAGAAGGAGAACCTAAAACTACGAAGCCCAGTCTCCTACTTTCATAGCCCACGCTGGCATCCCGAGTACCAAAGAAAAAAGACCCTCGCCAGGCACCAAAACTAAAAAGAGGAAGAAAACTCAATCAAACCGACCGCATAAAGGTCACAATATCGACCCCGGCTCCTCCAATCAGGCACCACCCCTCATTGAATCTCAACCGATCAAAATACAAACTCCCCAAACAAAGCCTAAAGAAAAAAAATCAAGAAAGCCTACGATAACGGCCTTGAACTCCAAAACTCCGCTTATGCGGCTTAACGAAAAAAAAAGGCGTACGCAAGGGGAAAAAATACGCTGAGCTAAAGGGAGAAAAAAAGAATCTCAGCTGGAACATCATAAGGCAGAAACAAATACCGGCATCATGGACACTTTCCAAAAACAGGGGTTCGCCGGACCGATGATGCCGATCAAGGGCCAGAAAAAAAAGTAAGTAAAAATAATAAACATCAAAAAAAAAAGAGACACGCGGTAGGCAGCTGAGGGAGAATAACTTCACCGCCTACGCCCTCGGCAAAAGATAACCACATGGAAACTCTTCGCACCCTCCAAAAAAGTAAACAAAAGGGGGAGCCAGCGAAAACAGAATACTTCCCCGCAAGAGATCCCCTTGGAAACAATCGAAACCTCTAAGACCCATCTCGGAACACAGGGCCCATAAGGAGAAGAAGACTGGAGAGGGGAAATCCGGGGACTTCCCGAATGTCGTACAGACATCAACGACAAAAACATCGCGGCTAACGAGAGCATCGAGAAACTGCGAACGAAAACGTCAGATCAACGGATCCAATCCCCAAAGACAACTATGCGGCTCACTATTAGACCTGCACCCTTCTGAACATAAGCAGAGAGAAAACAATCTTCAAAAATGCCCTAAAGGGAAGCAAAAGGGCCCTCCCACGCCATCAGGTGGTAAGGCTCCTAAGGCGCAGTGGGGAGTTAATTGAGTTGAGCTATGGATCAATGTTTCCGCTGGGGGCCTTGACTACCCTGAAGGGAAGAAAAAAGGCACACAGCAATGTCGGATGGGTTCGTCACAGCTTGACACATGGGGGGGTGAATAAAAACCTCCCGCCCGACAAGAGAGAGAGGAAGCTGTAAATAAAAAAAAGGAAGGAAGGCATGGTAATTAAACGGAAGACGTCGACTGGAATTTGTCCCACTCCCTGCAGACAAAGGGCAAAACCAGGTTTTCGCCTCAAAGTGAGAAAAAAGAGGGTGGCAGAGAAAGAAATTCAAGAAGGATCGGGAAAAGAAAACGCGTCGACTTCGAGCGACGATGGTGGGAATATGACAGGGAATAGGGTATCGCATCTTTTTTATTACGGAAGAAGGCGACAAGAGGGTAAGTGTGTAGTGTTCTCGATTTTGGGGAGAGGAAGAGGGAGGAGGTGGTGCTTTGATTAAAGGTCAGACAAGAGGAAGGGAAATGGGGGTGGATCAAAAAATGGGGCATAACAACTCAAAAGGTTGAATAAGTCAAGTTTTTCCGGGAAAAGAAAAGTGTTAAAAACCTAATCATGGAAGGGTGAAAAACTAAAAACCGCGTGACCGTACCTTAGTTAGAGTAGGATGAACATTCATAAATTTTAAGGAATTAGGCAAGACAAATTCGTTGTGAACGGAGAGTTGGAGGGAGGAGAACGAAACAAGTGATCAGAAAAAATGAGAAAAAGAGGACTTGGAAGCATAGAGGGGAGTGCGTAAAGGGGGGCGTAAAAACCGTTGGAAAACTTCAAAAAGGGTGTTGGATAGCAAAGAAGGCCAGGTGGCTACTGATGCATACTCGGGGGAAAATAAGGCAAAAGTACGAGAGGGATGGCCCACTAGAAGGGGGGGGGGGGTGTTAAGGGGGGCCTACACCACTACGGATGAAAACTTTGAATCTGACGGACGACCATCCCCACTTGAACGGAACAAGCCAAAGCGGTTGCAAGTCAAAAGAGAATTTTTTCTCATGGGGAACCCTGAGAAGCAAAAAGAGTGGAGGAGGAAGGGGGGTCGGGGGGGTAAAAAAAGAAAAGGGGGGAAAAAAGCAGACTTAACTGAGGGGACAGGTTAGCATGAATCCGAGGGGGGGACGCTAACTCTGTTCCACAGGCCTCATAAAAACTCAACAAAAAAAAAGGAGGAAATGCAGAGAGAGAAGAAAAGGAAAAACTGAATCTGACGGGCTACTAGCAACAACGAAGGCATTAACGGTCGTTTGGGGAAACCAAGGGGAAAGGGGATTCAAAGGCCAAGAAAAATCCCCCTTAGTAAAAGAGAAGGTGGACCCAATGGAAAAAATTCTCGGAAGGAGTGGAAACACCGGTGTCTGGACCAGGGGAAGGAAGGAGGGGATCGAGACCAGCTACCCGTGACATCGTCTTGTATGTTCGCCCGTGTACCAAAAAAAACTGAAACGCGGGAACTCAAGGCGGCGGGGTTTACAAAGAAGGGCGTCAACGATAGGCACAAAGAGAGCACATTCGGTTAATTAACGGCTTCGGAGGGTCGAGCACACCTATGCAGGTTGCCAAAGTTGACAAGAGACACTAACCGAAGGGCGAGGACATAAGAAATCACGGGAACGGCAAAGGGAAAAAAAGGGCAAACTTTGATGGCCTGAGCAAAAAATCAAACTAAAAAGAATTTTTGCTCAAAAACAGCTAAGGGCAGTCAAAGGACGGGGAAGTACCGGATGTAGTCCCCCTCCGCCCGAACGGCACAAAGTAAAGGTAAGGCAAACCCTTGCAGTTTATTTTTGGCCAAAGCTAGCCTTCTCTGGAAGGAAAACTCGAAACAAAAAAAAGAAAGATACTACACTGCAGGGGGGCTTTCGCTCAAAAGGGAACAGAAAACGACCCACGCAAAACACCCGAGGCGGTGTTTTCGACTATCCGTCCCAATCGGAAAACGACAGGACTTTCAAGATCCACTGGTCGCCCAGGGAGAGAAAACGGGTGCAGAATAGGCCCATGGCGTAAGAAAAAAAACGTCCGTGCGCATCGGACCGGGGCAAAGATTGTCCTATAATGTATGAGGTCTGATGGATGTCTCAAAAAGAGGTGGGAAAGGTGTTTTCAGCCTCAAGTGGAGAAAAGGGGGGTTCTAAAGGAGGCCGGGAGGGGGGGAGGGACAAGGTCACAGTTTTAAGCCACTTAGGAGAAGGAAAAATAACTGCAGTCCCTCTGGAAACGTGGGAGAGTCCGGCTCAAATAAAAACCGTTGGGCGGGCGGGAGGAGATTGGAAAAAAACCCATTGGAAGAGGGGAAAATAACAGAGCGGAGCCGCGGTATTAGGCCCTGAAAAAGAAGTGCTGCGCCCAAAACTCTGAAAACGGGGGAGAAAGACGATAAACTACACCCACTGCGAAAGAAAAATCAACCGGCAGTTACTTGCGTTTGATCTAGATGGGAGTCGCCTGGCGCTGCAGTTTTTGGAAGGGGAGAAGTCCATGGTGAGGAGGGCGGCGAGAGAAGAAGGGTCAAACGCCTTATTGAGCCGGGAGATGGGAGGGAGGTATGAAGGACGGGGAACAGCCGTCTGGGGGGGCGTGGACTCCTTAATCAAACGGGTATGTATCGCACGTTGACTGGGGGGGGGTCAAGACACAGTGCGACAAGTCGGGGAAAAAGAAATGCTGAAATATCGTCAAGCCTCAAGAACAAGGTGGAGAGATTTGGCTTATAAAGGGAGAAGTGGAGAAAAAAGGGCAACAGGTGGCGACCGGCTTCGGGGAATGAAGGGATTGTGGGAGGATCAAGAAGAAAGTTGAGGAGGGGTGCGAGCGGTTCGTTTTGGATCAGGCCAGGTCCGTAGGCGTTGAAGGGAGAGGAAGCCTGCCAGGACGTTGAAGTGAGGGCCGTGGGGGGGCGGAGTAGGTCCACTCCAATCGTAAGGGAAAAAGGGGGAGAAAAACAACAGCTCCGGCGCAGTTAATTTGGAAAGTGCGCAGAAGGTATTCGGCGGTCGGGAAGAGGGCAGGGAAACGCGATTTCGTTTTCAGAGCCTGATAGGTGACGGGCACAGTTGGCGGACGGAAGGTTGAGTCAGAAAAGAAGAAGACGAGATTCTTCTGGCCGCTCCAGGGGGGAGGAAAGGAAGAGAGGATGGGGGATTGGAGGAAGGGGGGAGGGATGAGACGGAGTATGGAACCTGATGGGGGGAAAACATGCTTGGAGAACTTTTTCTCGCCATGGGCTGATGACCTTGAACACGGGGGGAATGTAGCCATTCGCTTGTAAGGGGAAGGGGGTGGAATAGGGGGATATAAAGTGGGCTCCGTGATGCAAACTCAACCCAGGGGGGGGATAACATCGTATTATGCCTTTGATTCTAGACGTTCTTATACATCTCTCAAGACAAGAGGTTGTGAGCAAGTGAAAGGGGGGGGAGGATCCTGGTCTAGGACTTGGGGTGATAATATTGGTATCGTCGTCGGTTAACTGAGAGATCCTGAAGGGGAAAGGGGGGGCAGTAGTCTTGAAATGGGGACTCAGTAGAGCGACCTTGGGAGGTGTGTTGTGACCGGAGACGGGAACGGGGGTGGACGCGGGAAAAAAGGACGACGCTTGGTAAATGGTGGACTGACGCATTAGGGTGAACGGTTGTATTTTGCTAAGTAGCGATTAGATCGTAGAGGTGCCTCGAGGGGGGGGAAGGCTGTGGAGGGGGGCTGGGGGGGGCCGGTTTGTAAGTCTGAGGCTTCGATTGTTTCGGCCCCGCTCTTGCTTGAAAAATGTGGAAAAGTCTTTAGCCGCGCTGCCAAGGATAGGACTTTCAGAAAAGCCAAGGGAGAAAGGGGGACGGGGCTGGGCGGTGGGAACACTGGAGGGTCGTCGAAGGCGTTGAAGGTAAACGACGGGAGAAAAAGTACTAGATCTATGCCGAAAAGGGGGGGGGGGAAAAGTCGGGACCGGTTAGGAAGCTCGGCCTCTTTTCTCAGAAAAAAACAACTGAGATTAGGAAAAGATATATTCCAGAGAAGAGTCACTATCTCTGTGAAAAACTACCCAACCGTACCTGGGCTCTATAGATTCAGCAAAGGGAAAGCCTCACCAAGCACGCCGCCCAGTAAGCTTAAACCCAGCACCGCCTAAAAAGGGAACTGGAGTGACGGCTCCTTCAGGAAAGGGTGGGGAGAAGAGTACACCAAAACCAGAGGAACGGAAGGAAACCAAATCCTCTTCGAACCTTAGACAACAACAAAACTTCCTCATAGTTCATTATCTCTCCCGACAAAACCAAAAACCAAACAGAAAATGAAAAAAAAAACCCACCCCAAACCCCCCCCTCCAAGATTCTAGCCCTCTTCGCCAGGAGAACACTATATACTAAAGTCAAGAAAAAAAACTTCACTTGAAACCGATAAGCTGCAACCCCAAATCCACTTCGGCAAAACAAGAAAAGTCACTCCGTCCAATCCAGAGAAAAACGAAGGGTGAACAAATAGTCAAACAAACTGAATTGTACAAGACGCCACCGTCACCGCCTCCTGACCCCATGACAAGGGCCAACTCGCAGTCCGTAGCCCGACACGATCAAAAACGAAGCACCAAGCCTATACCCTTAGAAAGAATCACTGTCGGAGCCCAAAGCCGTGAAAACGGGAGACTGAGTCTACTCTGCAGGGGGGAAGAGGCAAAGTCACTGAGAAGGACGGAAAAGGGGAGAAAAACTCTGGGACCCGATACCAAAGCAATTCCCCGAGGTCCGAATGCCACCACCTACACGAAAGCGAAACCAGAGCACCATCAACTGCATCCCGGAGACTAAAACGGCTCAAGAAAGAAGAAAAAAATCCTAGCAATGAAGCAGCACACAACTACCAAAATCTCCACCACCCAAGGATACATAAGCACACCAGAAGATCAGAAAAAGAAAATGCTTAAAACTACTAAAAAAAAAACGGCTAAAACCCAAGGGAAAGAACCAAACTATCGGATCTCCAGGTCGGGAAAAAAAAAGCTGTCGCCCTAGATTCCGCCGGACCCAAGCGCACTTTCCAAGGCCGACCTAGTGAGCCGATCACGGCCAAATTGATTTGACTACTACGACATCACAACTGGCAAAAAGAAGCGTGTTCATAGTCTTCGATAAATAAGGAGAAACCTCGAGACAACCGGCTAAAAAAAAAGACTTCATCGATCCCGGGAGAAAGCACAAATACTCACCGGAAAACTACCGAAGCCGAGGAGGGAAGGGACCCTCAGAAAGACACCTTCTGACTAGCCCAAGCTCTCAAAAGGTCATTCTGCACGATCTGGGGAGTCGGCGAGGCTTCAAAAAAAAAGGAGAAAAGGGGGGTACAAAAAAAGGAACGGTGCGCTACCACGACAGGTAAGGGGGGACGGCGGCACGACTAAAAGGCACCAAGACGGTTCCGGCCATAGCCCGAAAGACAAATAATGAAGAAAGAAAGGGGGGAAAAAAACCCGATTGAAGAATCCGAGCCCAGGCCTCAACCTCGCCAATCAGTCAGCCGGAGTCAAGGCTCGCATCCAAAAAAGAGGGGGGAAAACCAGACTTCTCCAGGGAGATTCCTCCTTGGAGGGGGGGGGGGGGTCGGGGAGGGGGAAGCTGTCGGGTCAAGGTGGGAGGTTAGGGGAAGAGCAGCACTGGCTCCAAGGGTCATGGGAAGCAGACAAGCGGAGGAAAAGTTTTCTGCTTTCTTGAGGGGGAACCGAGCACGGGTGGAAAACGAAGGGATGAAAAAACTGAAAAAAAAAAAAAATTCTTGAACGGAATCGGAAAGCCCAGGGTGCAGTTTTATTCAAAGCGCCGAGAAAAAAAAGGAAACTTTTTCAAAAGGAAAGCGAAACTTTCCTAAAAAAGGGGGAGGCAAAGGGGGGCTGAAAAATTTGCTAAGAAAGTAGGTTCCGCTTCCTTATCTTCACCCGAAAAGTACCCGGGCGCGGGCAAAGAGAAGCTGGTGGGTGAAAGGGAAACATGGGGGGAAAACAAACTTTTTTTTATTAAGAAGTCCTACTTTGACAAGAGGGCTTGTGAAGGGTTTAGGGGTCCCGATTTTGGGAAGCAAAATTACTGGAAAAAAAGGAGAGGCGGTTGGTTCGTGGGACGGGGAAGTGATGGGGGGGAGACGAAGCAAAATTGGGGGAATGGGGGGGGACGGGAAAGGGAGTCCTGTGTCGAGGTGGGAAGGGGAAAACGGAGAAAGGGAATTGCCCTAATAAGCAGTTGAAGGAACGAAAATTCTTTTGGTACCGGCACATGGGGAACGGAGAAGACCTTTAGGTAATGAAAGGAAAGAATGCAAGGAGCCGGGTGGGAGCAAAAAAAGAGGGGTTGGAGTCGGAGACAAGAACGCGTGTATAAAGAAAGTCGAACGTGGAATATTTGAGAAAGGTAGCAGGAGGGAGGAGCAAGGTTGTCTACAACGGGTTAAAAGGAAAGAGAATCATAAAGGCTAGAAAAGCAGAATGTCTAGGGGGGGGAAAAGCGAAACGGTCAACAGGAATCAGGGGATGGCCCACATCAGGGAGGGGTTTGTGTCGGCCTACCAGACGAATGACGTTGGAAGGCCGGGGCCAGCAACACTGAACTGAGACACGGTCAAAGAAAGAGATAGGGAAAGTCGGAGTTTTCTCATTGGGGGAAAGCGGATCGACCCGCGTGGATATGATCGGTTTAAACTCGAATTGGGGGAACAAAGCTGCCGTGAACTGTATACGTGGGGGGAGAAGGGACACGTTCTAACCTCTGTGCCATCAAAGAATTAGAAAACGGAGGAGGGAAGGGGAGAGAAAACGAGTTAGACGCCTCCTCTTCTTCTAAAGCAACCTGGCCGCCATTGACTGAATTTGTTCACCAAGGGAAGGATGGGGGTTTAAATCCGAAAAACTGCAGGCGAAAAGAGAAAGTTTGCCAACATTGAGAAATTCTCGGAGGGGGGAGGGGAAAAACGTCGTGGCGGAAAGGTACTCAGTGTCGGGTGTGAAAAAAAAAAAGATCAGACCAGCTACCCGTCATCTTCTGGGTAGGGCCGTGCCCCCACGAAGCCAGAACGAAAAAAATTAAACCGCGTTGCGCCCGTATGGATAGAGAAAAGGGACTGGTAAACGCCTGTGCTGCTGCTACAAAAGTGGCAGGGACCCGTGTTAAGAAAAAAAACAGAAAACTAACTCAGAGGATTGCGACCA